>OBID01000058.1_pt1 | contig 47820 bp, 57 predicted proteins | sample 1519781 | NCBI WGS metagenome assembly OBID01 (sample SAMEA3991478, study PRJEB22521) | metagenome | biome: anthropogenic terrestrial biome; feature: sewage plant; material: sludge | place: Sweden | collected 2012-09-26 | reverse complement strand
CTAAACCTGAAGAGAAAAAAGTTTTAAATATGCTCTAAAAAATCGTGATTCCTTCTTTGAAGATTATCCACAACATATGTGTTCATATTATTGTTACAGGAATATGATCTTTATAACGGATATCTGGTAAACTATCAAGCTACATAGATTTTTTGACTTCAAACCAATTATGCTCTGCATTATTAATATAAAGGGTGGTATAACCGAAAAGGAATTATATCACCCTTTAGTTTATTTGAAATAAACATTTGTAAAACCCGGGAATTGATTATAAAAATTATCAAAATACCTGTAAATGTATTTATTTAATAGTTTCAAGCATATATTTATACTTTTTAAGAGTATATGATATAAAAAAATTCATGGTTGAGAACGTAGTTTTTTTATGTCTGAATAGTAATTATTTCATGCGGTTACAATGGGAAAATAAACACTCACTATTGACAAAACTCTATTTCTAAGATAAAATATAAATATGTGTATTTTCATTGTAATTTTGCACGGATATTTTAAGACAGCTTTTGCAAAGTTATTTTTAGGATTATAATTTAAAATAAAGGTGGACTATATTAATGGGTTTAATTGAAAAAATGTTCGGCTCATACAGTAAAAAGGAACTTGTGAGAATAGAGCCGATAAAACAGGCGGTTCTTGATCTGGACGAAGAATATTCAAAATTATCCGAAAAAGAACTCAGGGGAAAGACAAAGCTGTTTCAGGATAGAGTAGCCGAAGGTGAAAGTCTCGATTTATTACTTCCTGAAGCCCTTGCTACATGCAGAGAAGCAGCGTTCAGAGTGCTTGGAAAAAAACCTTTTCCGGTTCAGGTTCTTGGTGCTATAGTGCTTCATCAGGGACGTATAGCAGAAATGAAAACAGGTGAAGGTAAAACACTTGTTGCCTGTCTGGCGGCGTACCTTAATGCATTGTCAGGTAACGGCGTACACATTGTAACAGTTAACGATTATCTTGCTAAATTCCAGTCTGAAGAAATGGGCAAGGTTTATAAATATCTCGGGCTTACCATAGGTGTAATTCTTCATGGGCTTAACAATGAACAAAGAAGACAGGCTTATAATTGTGACATTACATATGCTACTAATAATGAGCTTGGTTTTGACTATCTTCGTGATAACATGGTAATATATAAAAAAGATATGGTTCAGAGACAGCCGAACTTTGCTATTGTCGATGAGGTTGACTCAATACTTATTGATGAAGCAAGAACACCTCTTATTATTTCTGGAAGAGGAGACAAATCAACAGAGCTTTACGGTATTGTTGATAAATTTGCAAAGACACTTAAAGCAATAACTGTTGTTGAAATAGACGATAAAGAAGATCAGGATGAATTAAATCACGAATATGATTATATTATAGATGAAAAAGCTAAGTCAGCTACTATTACAAGAACAGGTGTAAAGAAGGCTGAGAAACACTTCAATGTTGAAAATCTTATGGATTCTGAAAATATGACACTTCTTCATCATATCAATCAGGCACTTAAAGCAAATGGTATTATGAAGAGTGATATAGACTATGTTGTCAAGGATGGAGAAGTAATCATCGTTGATGAATTTACAGGACGTTTAATGATGGGAAGACGTTTTAATGACGGCTTGCATCAGGCAATAGAGGCAAAGGAAGGCGTTAAGGTAGCTCATGAATCAAAAACTCTGGCTACAATTACATTCCAGAATTATTTCAGACTTTATACAAAACTTTCTGGTATGACAGGTACTGCTATGACAGAAGAAGACGAGTTCAAGGAAATTTACAGGCTTGACGTTATATCTGTACCAACAAATAAACCAGTACTCAGAATTGACCATTCAGATCAGGTTTACAGGACAGAAAAGGGTAAATATGAAGCAGTTATAGATCAGATATCGGAATGTAATGCTAAAGGACAGCCGGTTCTTGTAGGTACAATTTCAATTGAAAAATCAGAGCTTCTTTCATCACTCCTCAAGAAAAAAGGAATCAAGCATTCAGTTCTTAATGCAAAGCAACATGAAAAAGAAGCAGAAATAGTTGCTCAGGCAGGTAAATTTAGTGCAGTTACGATTGCTACAAATATGGCGGGACGTGGTACTGATATTATCCTTGGAGGTAATGCAGAATTTCAGGCAAAGGCAGAAATGCGTAAAAAGGAATATGACGAAGAAATAGTTAATGAAGCTATCGGTTATGCTGAAACAGAAAACGAGGAGATCCTGAATGCAAGAGTTGTATACAGAGAATTATATGACAAGTACAGCGAAGAAGTAAAGGAAAAGGCAAAGGCTGTAAGAGAAGCCGGTGGTTTGTTTATCATAGGTACTGAAAGACATGAATCTCGTCGTATTGATAATCAGTTAAGAGGACGTTCAGGACGTCAGGGTGACGAGGGTGAAAGCCGTTTCTTCCTTTCACTTGAGGATGATCTTATGCGTATATTTGCCGGTGACAGAATAGAATCAATGATGAAAACTCTTAATGTAGAGGAAACGATGCCTATAGAGAGCAAATTCCTTACAAAGATGATTGAATCATCACAGAAAAAGGTAGAGGGACGTAACTTTGGTATAAGAAAGAACGTTCTTAACTATGACGATGTTATGAATAAGCAGCGTGAGATAATATACGACCAGCGTGCAAAGGTTCTTAACGGTGATGACCTTCATGAAAGTATTCTTAAAATGATAACAGAACTCATTGAATCTACTGTTGATAAATACCTTCTTGATGAAGATGGTGAAAAAGAAAACTGGAACCTTATCGGTCTGAAAGAATATTTTCTGAACTGGATTACAACTGAGGATGACTTTGTTGATATTGAAAATGACAGTCAGAAACTTGAAAACATAACAAAGAAAGAAATTGTTGATATGCTTTCCAAGAGAACAGTTGATGTATACAATGCAAAGGAAGAGGAATTTGGACAGCAGATAATAAGAGAGCTTGAAAGAGTTATCCTCCTTCGTGTTGTTGACTCTAAATGGACTGCTCATATTGATGATATGGATGAGCTTAAGAAGGGTATCTCACTCAGAGCATACGGACAGAAAAATCCTGTTGTTGAGTACAGATATGAAGGCTTTGAGATGTTTGATGCAATGATTGAAAATATCCGTGAGGATACTGTCAGAATGCTTCTTACAGTAAGAATAAACAAAAATGCAGAACCACCTCAGAGAGTTCAGGTAAACAAACCTGATGCTCCTAATGCAGGAGGCGGTGACGGAAGTTTTTCAACTCAGAAAACTGCAAAAAAAATTAATGACAATGATCCATGCCCATGTGGAAGCGGCAAAAAATACAAAAAATGCTGCGGACTCAATGTTAAGGGATAAAAAAATCAATATTTTGTGTTAATTCGTTAATAAATCATAGATTTGAATTGACATAATATTCAGAATATAAAATATGAGCAGATGATTTTGTAGCTAATTATAGATTGTTACAAATCATCTGCTTTATATTTTGCATTTATAGACATAAGAAATATTGAGCCTTGTAGAATATATACAAAATATGATTGTGTAATTTGGAAAGTAATATAAAATTTACAATAAACTATTGTGTTAAACAGACGAAAGTGTTATAATAAAATACATAATTATTGTACAAAACACATATAAAGGAGAATGTGATTATGACTAAAGATGCTGCAACCATTAAAAATATTGCCTTATCCGGACATAACGGTTCGGGAAAAACATCGCTTGCAGAGGCATTGCTTTTTAAAGCAGGTGTAACTGAAAGGCTTGGGAAGATAGTTGACGGAAATACGATTTGTGATTACGATTCTGAAGAGATAAAAAGAAAGGCAACTATAAATACAACAGTTGTTAATTTTACAACTGATAATATAAAAGTAAATCTTATAGATACTCCTGGTATTTTTGACTTTGAGGGAGGCATGAGGGAAGGAATTAATGCTGCGGGAACAGTTGTGATTACTGTTTCAGGCAAATCAGGAGTCAAAGTAGGCACAATGAAAGCTTATGATTATGCAGAGAAGCTCAATAAACCTAAAATATTTGTTGTAACAAAGCTTGATGACCCTAATGCTAATTTCTATAATACACTTACAGAACTTAAAACAGTTTTCGGACCTACAGTTTGTCCTGTAGTTGTACCTGTAATACAAAACGGTGAAATTGCAAGCTATATAAATCTAATAGAAATGAAAGCATATAAGTATAACAGTGACGGAAAATCAGTCGAAACAGAAATGCCTGATGGAGATATAACAAATAACGATAAAATGGATTATCGTCTTGAAGGACTTATTCAGGCAATAAGCGAGGCTGTTGCTGAAACAGATGATGAACTTATGGAGAAATTTTTTGAGGGTGAATCATTTACTCAGAAAGAGCTTATTGACGGAATTCATAACGGCGTAAATTCAGGAAAAATAACTCCGGTTCTTTGTGCATCATCAACTTCACTGGCGGGAATTGATATGATTATCAAGGAAATCTCACTGCTACTTCCTTCTCCTGATGAGATTGCTGCACCAATTGCAAATGACAAAAATGGTGAACCGGTTGAAGTTAAATGTTCAGCTTCAGATCCTCTTTCAGCATTTGTTTTCAAAACAACAGTTGATCCTTTTGTAGGAAAAATGTCATTTATAAAAGTTTGTTCCGGAAAACTTGTTTCAGGAAAAGATGTAATTAATGTAACAACGGGATTAACAGAGAAAATAGGAAAACTATATAATTTATGCGGCAAAAAGCAAGATGATGTTTCAGAAGCATCAGCAGGAGATATTGTTGTTGCAACCAAGATGAATATAAATACGTCAGATACCTTGTGTGACAGCTCAAGAATAATAAAATTTGACGCCATAGATTATCCTGATCCATGCTTTTCAATGGCGGTAAAAGCAAAATCACAGGGAGATGAAAGCAAAATTTCAACAGCAATCGCAAAGATTCTGGAGGAAGATCCGACACTCAGTTATAAGCTTGAAGTATCTACAAATGAACAGATACTGAGCGGACTTGGAGAACCTCATCTTGAAATAGCAGCAGCAAAACTTAAAGGAAAATTCGGAGTGGATGTTCTGCTTACTGTTCCTAAAATTGCATATAAGGAAACAATACGTAAAAAGGTAAAAGTAGAAGGTAAGCACAAGAAACAGAGCGGCGGTCATGGTCAGTACGGTCATGTATGGATGGAATTTGAGCCTACAGTCGGAGACGAACTTGTATTTGAAGAAAAAGTATTCGGCGGTGCTGTACCAAAGAATTACTTCCCGGCAGTTGAAAAGGGAATACAGGAGAGTATGAAAAAAGGAGTACTTGCAGGATGCCCTGTAGTCGGACTTAAGGCAATTCTTGTTGATGGTTCATATCATCCGGTAGATTCGTCAGAAATGGCATTTAAAACAGCTGCATCCATAGCTTATAAAGAAGGTCTTAAACAGGCAGATCCTGTATTGCTTGAGCCTATAGGAAACCTGATGGTAAAGGTAACTGATGATAAGACAGGTGATGTTATGGGTGAATTGAATAAGCGCAGGGGAAGAATGCTTGGCATGAATCCTCTTGGAGGAGGAATGACTGAGATACTTGCAGATGTTCCTATGAGAGAAATGCATGATTTTACAACATATCTAAGACAGACTACAAGAGGAATGGGAAGCTTTATATATGACTTTGTAAGATATGAACAATTACCGCCAAATCTTATTTCAGATGTAATTGTTGCTTTATCAGGCCAGACAGAATAAAGATAAGTTAAAACATATGATATAGAACTCAGTTTGGTATTTGACAAACCGGCACGTTATTTAGAATAATAGCGTGCTGATTTGTTATATGGTTAAAAAACAAAAAAATGGAGGACGTATATGAAAAGCAGACATATTTCTTTTGACGTTGGTACTAATTTTGATTATGAATTGTTTGATATTATACGGGAAAATGATAAGGAACACCTTATTCATAATCTATACGGAAAAATAAAAAGTGACGGGCTGCCTGGAGGCAGAGCTACTTCAATAATTCCGGATTTTTCTATGAACCAGCTTTGTGATTACGTAAAGGAGTGCAAAAAAAATAAATTAACCTTTAATTATCTTATAAACCCGCTTTGTCTTGGTCAGAAAGAGCTTGACCCTGATGAAGGAACGAAAATCCGTTCGTTTATACATGATGCATATGATATAGGAATACGTGCATTTACTGTAAATTCCCCTTCTCTGATAAAATATATAAAGAAACAATTCAGCGATGTTTTTATAACACTTGGTCTTTATGCATATCCTGTAAATATTCAGCATATTGAATACTGGAGATCATGGGGTGTTGACGAGATAACCCTTGATCATACATTTAACAGAAATTTTGAGCTTCTGAAGAAAGTTATGACATTGTATAAGGACAGTGATCTTCGTTTAAGAGTAATAGCAAATAATCTCTGTATTAAGGATTGTCCGTTCAGACTTGCCCATGGCTGTTTTGCTTCTCATTCTGTTACTGAAGGTATTTCAATGGATTATATGCTTATAAATTGCCTGTACAGAAAGATCACCACACCAAAATCTATTCTGACATCAGAATGGATACGTCCTGAGGATATTCATCTTTATGAGGAACTCGCAAGTGAGACAGGCTATACCGGATTTTCGGTAAAACTTGTTGACAGGACAAGACCTACTTCATTTATTGAAAGGGTAATAAAAGCATATATGTCTGAAAGTTATGATGGAAATTTGCTTGATATTCTGAACTGGCCGGATTCAGGAAACATTGTAAACATTCCACGACCAAATGCGGATAGCAATCATTCAACTATGAGATACATGGACAGACTTAAGCCAGAATGTATGGTAACATACGGAAGAGCAATGCATTTGCCGCATATTTACATTGATAATAATAAACTTAATGGATTTATTGATCATTTTATTAAGTGCAATAATTGTGCAGATTCACTTTGTGCTGATAATATTTTACCTGAGGGTGAAAAGTCTCCGATCTCGTGTAATTACTGCGGCTTATGGGCTGGTAAGGCTATTACATATAACCATGAAGAAATTGAACAATGGAAAAATATTGCATCAGGTGTTCTTAATAATCTGGAGAACGGTAAAATTTATAAAGAATGAACAGCTGCTTTTAATCATGTGTAAATAACATCAGTTAATTACAATTATTCTCAATTTGTTTTTATAAAAAAATATGCAGGGCTTTCCGATTGATTCCGGGTTATCGGATAAGCCATGCATATATTTTTTATCATTTTTCGTATTCGGAGAGAGTTATACCGTTTTTACCAAGTGCTATTTCATGATCAAGACCTATAAAGCTGCCACTATCATTCTGCCATAATACTTCCTTGACAAAGCTGTATTTTTCTTCATCCCATGTTGTAAAGTCGTCAAGAACAAGTCCGCCTGTATCCCCTGAATTTGCATTAAAGCACCAGAACGTATGATGAAGCTTATTTTTTTTAATAAGTTCCCTGCAGTATGTCATCCATGTTATATTCGGTTCTGTCATATATCCGCCCCATTCACCAATAAGCAATGGTGCAGTTTTTTTATCGTATATATAGAACCAGTTGTCATACCAGCAGTCTTTCATAAGTGAATCAAAGTTATATGTTCCCCTGAACCATGGCTGCTCGTAAACTGTAGGACCGTAATCGTGAGGAGAATATACAAGTTTATTATTGTATTTACCGAGATCTACAGGATTATCAGCAACTCCTCTGAGATTACCGCCCCACCAGTTAAAGAAATAATCATCTTCATTTGTTGATGTAAATCCTCCGTTTTTCTTTATATCCTTTGGATATATCTCTATTCCTTCTACCATAATAAGAAGATTTGGATTTTTGCTCATTACTGCAAGGCCGGCTTTTTCAGCAATATACTTCCAGTTGTCTGAATCCTTTGAATCATCCCATTTCGCACGTGGTGATTCATTCTGTTTACCATGGGGTTCATTTTCAAGGTCCAGTGCAATAATAGTATCATCATTTTTATATCTTTCTGCTATCCATTCAAGTCCTCTTATATAGTCTTTTTCAGATATTTTATCATCGTACCACATTGGCTTAATATGTCCTGAAGCGTCTGTTGATGCACAGTGAAAATCAATCATTATTTTTATTCCGTTTGCACGGCACTGACCTATTACATAATCAAATATCTCCAGACTGTTCATTCCTGTAAGATATGAGTTTGTTGCCTGATTGAAGTTTGCATCAGGTATATTGCCATCCTCCCACTGATTTACAAGTTCTGTTGAGATAGGTATCCTTATAAGGTTGAAACCATGATCTGCAATAGAGGCCAGAGACGTGTTGAGATCAGCTGACCAGAGACCGTCAAATATGTTTGTTCCGGTATTGTAGCCAAACCAGTTGCAGCCTGTGATCCATACCTCTGTTCCGTCAGAGTCAACTATTTTATTTTTCTTTACTGAAAGCCAGTCATCAGTAGTAGAAGAAGGAACATCTTTGGCACCTGAAGGTGTTGGGGCAGCGGAATTGTTTTTTGAGTTAGTTTTTTTATCAGAATTTTTGTTTGAATTCTGATTGTTTGAAACAGATGATTGTGATAATGAAGATGTAAATACGGCTGAGTTTGCATCAACAGATTCAGGAGAAGCAATCTGCAATCCGAAATTCACCGATCCGTTTGAAGGAATTTTACCTGTGTTCTGATCAGGTGTTATTGTCATAGTTGTTCCGTTCAGATCATATGACATTCCCCATGAATTTTTTAGTTTAACATTTTCATTTACGGTCAGTACTACTTTCCAGTCAGAAACTTCATTCTGCTGCTTGTTTGTTATAACACCATCAAGCTGGTATATCGTCTCGTTTCCGTCTGTCCAGTTGTTACTGTTTTTAAGACTGAAATCAATATCCTTGCTGTTACCTTTATCTGATTTTTCAGTTGTTTTTTTTTCTGTCTGTGTATTTGTGGTTTCTGTGTCACTTGTTTCATCTGTCTCATCTGGTTGTGATTCTGCTGTACTGCTGTCAGAAGAACTCTTATTTTTGCAACCGGTAAATATTACTGCAGGGCACACCATGCTAAGTGATAATACTACAGCTAATATTTTATGTACTTTTTTCAAACCTTATCTCTCCTTATTTTTTTTACTTTTAATAATAATTTTATCTCATTAAATTTACTTTGTCAAATTAAAAAAGTCTTAAGCTGTTATTTTTATATGAATAGATATTATTTTATACAGAAAAATTGTATTTTTGTATTTAAAAATATATAGTGTATGATTATTATTTAATCAAATTAAAGATTAAATTGAATAATTTTATTGAAAAAAATTAATTTTATGGTATAATTATAATGTACAATTTATAGAGGGCGTGGCTTAGATGAATTGTTAAAACAAATTCACAATATATGGAGAGAAGAATTGTTATGAATAATAATTATGATGTTATTATTGTAGGAAGTGGGGTTTCGGGCTTATATGCAGCTATTAACCTTCCAAAAGAGTTAAATGTGCTTATATTGTCCAAAAGAAAATTAACATTGTGTAATTCGGCATTAGCTCAGGGTGGAATAGCAGGTGTATATGACTCACCCAATGATAATATACAGCTTCATCAGAATGACACATTGATTGCAGGAGGCTTTAAAAATAATAATGAAACACTTCATATACTAGTCAGTCAAGCAGCTTATGATATTAAAAATATCATAGACATTGGCGTTGAATTTGATAGAAATAAAGACGGCACACTTCATAGAACACTTGAAGGTGGTCATTGCAGACACAGAATTTTTCATCATAAGGATGCTACAGGCTTTGAAGTTGTAACAAAGCTTATTGATTATGTTAAAACTCTTTCAAATGTTACAATACTTGAAGAATCACTTATGTGTGATATAAAAAAGACTTCTACAGGATTTTCAATCAACGTACAGCATGATCAGATCAATACAACATTTAACAGCCATTTTCTTATTCTTGCTACAGGCGGTATAGGCAGAGTATACGAGTACACAACAAATTCTGCTATTGCAACCGGTGATGGAATAGCAATGGCTTATGAACTGGGGGCAGACATAAAAAATCTCAGCTTTGTTCAGTTTCATCCTACAGCATTCAACAATAAGCATACAAGAGAATGTTTTCTTATTTCAGAGGCTGTAAGAGGTGAGGGCGCATATCTTCTTAACTGCAATGGTGAGAGATTTATGCATAACTATGACGACCGTCTTGAGCTTGCACCACGCGATGTAGTATCACATGCCATTATTCTTGAAAGCAGGAAACAGAATTCAAATGAATTTTATCTTGATATTTCACACAAAAATTCTGAATTTCTCATCAACAGATTCCCGATGATCTATAAAAATCTTCTTGAGCAGGGATATGATCTTACAAAGGACAGAATACCTATTTTCCCTTGTCAGCATTATCTTATGGGTGGTATAAATGTTGACCGTAATGCTCAGACTAAAATAAAGGGTATGTACGCAGTCGGTGAATGTTCTCACACAGGGGTACACGGGAATAACAGACTTGCAAGTAATTCCCTTCTTGAAGCACTTGTATTTTCAAGACAGGCAGCAAATAATATTGCGGAGAGTGCATCAAAATGTTCTGATGAATATGACGAATATAAATTTGCTGCAAATGATACCACGACACATATTCCTAGCGGAATAAGAACAGAGGTAAGACATATAATGCAGCAGAGTTATTTTGTAATTCCTGATAAAGCTGCCGCAGTTAATGGATTTAAAAGAATAAAAGAACTTAAAAAAATGCTTAACACTGATAAATTCTATATTGATGCTAATTTTATTGAAGCAAAATCACTTGTCACAGTTGCATATTTAATATTAAAAGAAGTTATTTAAAAAAATACAAAAGTAAGGATGAAAAAAATGAAGTTATCGCAGATGTATATTGACAATATAATAAATATGGCAATCATGGAAGATATAAATTACATAGATGTAACGACTGATAACCTTATTGATGATTCTCATAAAAGCAGTGCATATTATGTCGCAAAGGATGACGGTGTTATTTGCGGCATTGAAGTGGCAAAAAGGGTATTTGAGATAATGGGAAATGATGTCGATTTTAAAATAAATATCTGTGATGGTCAGCATGTAAAAAAAGGCGATATAATTGCTGATATGTACGGATCAACAAAAATGATGCTCAAAGGAGAGAGAACGGCACTTAATATACTTCAGCATATGTCAGGTATAGCTACTGCAGTAAACAGATGTACAGAGCTTACAAAGGGTACAAAGGCAATGATAACTGACACAAGAAAAACACTGCCGGGATTAAGAGCACTTCAGAAATATGCAGTTACAATAGGCGGAGGAAGAAATCACAGATATAATCTTTCAGATGGGGCTATGCTTAAGGATAATCATATTGATGCATACGGGGGAATAACACCTGCAGTTACTGCTTTGAGAAAAAAAATAGGCCATATGGTAAAAATAGAAGTTGAAGTAAGAAATCTTACAGAACTTCAGGAGGCACTGGATTGCGGCACAGAGGTAATTATGCTTGATAATATGAGCTGTACTGATATGAAAAAAGCAGTAGAGATTACAGCGGGAAGGGCACTGCTTGAAGCTTCAGGAAATATAACATCTGAAAATATCAGACAGATAGCCATGACAGGTGTTGATATTATTTCTCTTGGAGCATTGACCCACTCAGTAAAATGTTTTGATATTTCAATGAAAATAAAATCAGCCAAATGATATATTATAGTTAGGAAGTGATTATGATGGATAGTTTATTTGACAGTTTTAAAAGTAACTATACAAGTGATTCATACAGAATAATGTGCACAGTCAGTTCTTCTGTAAAGGAAACATTTTTCTATGTTCAGGAAATCGGATATCTTAGTGTTATTAAGCCATATAATACGATACGTGATAATCTGGATTCTTTTTTGTTTGTAGTTATTCTTGACGGACGAGGTGAACTGGTATACAACAACAGAACGTATACGCTTACCAAGGGCTGTTGTTTTTTAATTGATTGTCTTAAGCCGCATTCATACAAAAGCAGCCTGAGTGAACCATGGAAGCTGTTATGGCTCCATTTTAACGGACCGACAGCCAGAGGACATTATGAATACTTTGTAAATGCTTATATTAATGTTATTCATCCGGACTTTGTTGATCCGTTTGATAATCTTATGCGTCAGCTTATCGAGATAAATACAAAGCATGATTCATCAACAGAGGTAAGATCATCTAAAATAATTGTTGAGTTGCTGACACTACTTATGACATTCAAGAAAACAGATACGATTTACACATCTCAGATAGTACGAAAGCTTGCAGAAATACGAAGATATATAAACAGAAATTACACAAGTGATATATATCTCGAGACAATATGTGAAAAATTCAGCATAAGCAAATTTCATCTGACTAAAGAATTTAAAAAAGCCTATGGAATAACAATAGCTAAATATATTATGCAGAAACGAATCGGAAATGCTAAATGGCTTCTTAAATATTCTGATAAGACGTTGGAGGAAATATCAATATCCTGCGGATTTTACGATACATGTTATTTTAATAAACAATTTAAAGCAATTGAAGAAACTACTCCATATAAATACAGAAAATCATGGCTTGAAAAAGACCTTGAGATAAAAGCAGAAGATGAAAACTGATATAATAAAAAATACATATAACTCAGACAAGATGACAGTTATTCAGGTTTAAAATTATACAAGTCTTTTGTTTGAATTTCAGGAGGAACAGAATGAAATATTTAGAGGACAAAAGGGTACGTTCGTTTATTGTGGCAGGACTTATACTTCTGACTTTTGCATTTTTATTTATCAAATATGATGGTCTCATGCTTGCTGTAAACAAGGTTATTAATGTTATTCGGCCTGTTATAATAGGCTGTTTTATTGCCTTTGCATTTCAGAAACCATTAAATTTCATAAGCTCCAAATACGAAAATAAGTATGATAAGATATATCAGAGAAAACTTCAGAGACTGAAAAAGAAAAATAATGGTGTGCTTCCATCTCAACTTCCCAAAAGGAGTACACTGCCTTCAAAGCTTTCAATACTTACTCTGTATATACTGGCGTTGCTTTTTCTAACTGTATTGGTGGTAATAATCGTTCCTCAGCTTGCAAACAGCATTAAAATGTTTTCGGACAATTTTGATGAGTATTATCGTAATGTTGAGGATCTTATCCAGAAGTATTATAAAAATGAAGATTCTACACTTATACAATGGATAGAGGATCTTAATATACCTGATAAAATATACGGACTTGCAGAGTATCTTCCTGATGTTTTAATGAAAACATTCGGTATTACAGCAAGTCTTCTGGGAACAATTGTAGATCTGTTTTTAGGTATCGTACTTTCAGTATATATTCTGGCAGAAAGAAGTCATTTAAAAAGTCAGGGACAAAGACTGGGAAAAAGATTCTGCAAACCGGAAAAATACGAAAAAATATCAAAGTACCTTCATCTTATTGCTGAAAAGTTTTCAAGTTTTATAAGCGGGCAGCTTACAGAAGCATTTATTCTCGGTATATTGTGTTTTATAGGAATGAGCATTTTCGGATTTGAGTATGCCGTACTCATAAGTACTATTATCGGTCTTACAAATCTTATACCGATAGTAGGACCTATTATAGGAACTATACCGTGTGCATTTATATTACTTCTTGTAAATCCTACAGATGCAGTGTGGTTTATAGTATTTATAATTATTCTTCAGCAGCTTGAATCAAATATTATTTATCCTCGGGTCGTAGGAAGCTCTATGGGCCTTCCGGCACTGTGGGTATCGGTTGCAGTAATAATAGGAGGTGGATTACAGGGCATATTCGGAATGGTTGTTGCAATACCACTTATGTCATTTATCTACACAGTTCTCAAAGAGAAAACAGAAGAAACAGTTACACATTAAAAAAATGCTTTCTGCCGTAAAGGCAGGAAGCATTTTCAAAGAATACATTCAAGTTTTAATATCAATCCTTAATTATTCACAGTGGCATAAAACAACGTTTGTTCCTTCGCTGATGGTTGAGTTTCGTAAGCGTTTGAAAGAACAGGTTCTGGCTGAAATCAATGAAATGATTATTGAATACAGTGAACATCAGAGTGAAGAAAAAGATAATAATGATGACAACAATGATGATAAAAGTAATTCAGATGACAGTGGTAAAAGTGAAGAAAAGACGGATGAAACTACACCTGCAAACAGCGAAACACTCATGCTTGATGCAACATGTGCACCGCAGTATGTAGAGTATCCACAGGACATAAATTTACTGACGAAGTGAGAGAAAAGTTAGAAGGCTTCATAGATCAGATTTGTCATGATTATGGTTTCAAAAAACCAAGAATGTATCGTAAAAACGCAAGAAAAGATTACCTCGCACTTGCCAAGTGTAAGAAGCGTCCAGCCAAGAAAATTAGAAAAGCAATAGGCAAGCAGCTTCGCTATGTTCGTCGTAACTTCGGATATCTTAATGATTTTCTTGAAAAGGATGAAGTTGAAATTTCAGACAAGGAAACAGCAATGCTGGATGTTCTGAAAACAGTGTACGGACAGCAGCTATACATGTATGAAAACAAAACACATTCAGTGGAAAATCGTATTGTAAGCATCAGCCAGCCGTATATTCGTCCTATTGTCAGAGGCAAGGCAAAAGCACCAGTAGAATTTGGAGCTAAGCTTGATTTGTCCGTAGATGAAAATGGAATGGCACGAATAGAAAAATTGTCATTTGATGCATACAACGAAGCTGAAGTATTAAAAATCGCAGTTGAGAATTATAAGGAACGAACAGGTCATTATCCGGAACGTATCATGGCAGATCAGATATACCGAAACCGCGAAAATATGCGGTTCTGCAAGGAAAAAGGTATACGTTTATCAGGCAAAAAGCTTGGGCGTCCTAAGAAAAATGAAGTGGCTGCTGACAAGAAAACAGAATATCAGGATAACACAGACAGAATAGAAGTTGAACGCAAATTCAGTCTTGCAAAGCGTAAATTCGGACTTGGATTAGTATTAACCAAGCGAGAAGATACAACTAAAAGTTCTATCTATCTGAGTATCATCGCCATGAACCTTGACAGGCTGGCGACGATATTTTTGTACTTTTTTATCTCTGCATTATTCTGGCCATTATTACACCTCAAAAACGATGGTGTTTTTTATCGAAAAATTTCAGTTTGAAAAACCGGTGGTTATTGAGTATACACTAATTAAAATTGAATAACGTCACGGTTAACTCAATATATCGCGTATCTCAGTTAACTGTGATGACACTAAAACTATTAATGCACAAAACTGTTTATACCATATATGTTGTTATGCGGATTCAAAAATCAAAATGTAGGGTTTCCTACAAAATATTTTTTAAAAACTACATTTTGATTTGACATTTTTAGGAGGAATGACAATTGATTAGGATTGCAATAGTAGACGATGCAGATGTTATATGCGAAGCTATTGAGGCGTTTTTAAATTGCTTCTCCAGAGAAAACAAAATGATTATCGAATACGATTCTTTTTGCAGCGGATCTGAAATCATCGATCAACTATCAAAAACATACTATGACTGCATATTTCTTGATATTGAAATTGGAGAAATGAGTGGAATAGATGTTAGCCGATATTTAAGAGAAATCTTAAAAAATGAAATTACTGAAATAATATATATATCTTCACACAGACAATATGCTATAGATCTGTTCGATTTCGATCCTATAACATTTCTTCTGAAACCAATTGATGAACAAATGCTTATAAAGGGGTTTACAAAATTTCTTAAAAGATTAAAAATTAACGAAGAAGTCTTTACTTTCAAAAAGGGAAGAGATTTACACCGTATTCCTTTGAAAGATATTCTGTATTTTGAAAGCAGTGATCATAAGATTATTCTTCATACTCTTAATGATAGTTACAATTTTTATGATAAAATAGAACGACTGGTTGCTCTGCTTGAACCACAGAAATTTTTGTTTGTACATAAATCATATCTGGTAAACAGTAAACATATTCAAAATTTCGAATATGATACAATTACAATCGATAACGGTGAGGTAATTCCCATATCTCAGTCTAAACGAAAAATAATACGTGAATGGCAGCTTGAAAATGAAATTGAAGAAACGGGGTGGCGTTTTTGAAACTATTTAAATTTGATACATATGATATTGCAATGATTTTAGCTAATATATTTACTGTTTTTGTTGTATACATTTTTTTTTATATATTTATTCCTGAAAAAAGAAAGAATATAATAAATATGTTATTATATTCTTTATATAGTATATTAACAATAATTTCTGCTTTATATATAGATATACCGATTGTGAATCTGATTATAACGATTGTTACAGTGACAGCAATTGCTTTATCATATAAAATAGAATATAAAAAAGCTCTTTTGTTAATAGCATTTTACTGTTTTATTTTGTTTATTGGAGAACTGATATCCGGTGCTATTACTGGCAGAGTATTTATACAACAATTTATTAAAACTGAATATGAAAATTTATTTGGACTATTTTTCTACAAATTAATTATATTTATTATGATAATATTATTACAGAATCTGAAATTCTATAAACGAAATCAATCTCCTCCATTAATATATACGATTTCAATCTTATTAATTCCTTCATCTTCAATAGGGATTGCAGCGATGATAATGAGTATTCAGGAGGTTACAGGAATAATTGTTCTTTTTTCCATGAGAATACTGATATTAATCAATATTCTATCTTTTATATTATACAATAAAATTTCTGTATATTATGAAAAGCAGATAGAGAATGTGACATTAAAGCAGGAGAATTTATTTTACCATAATCAGCTTGAATCTATGAATAAAAGCCTTAAGGAAACCAGAGCAATTAGACATGATATTCAAAATCACTTTAATATGATAGAAGGATATCTAAAATACAATAAAACAGAAGAAGCTGTTTTATATTTAAAGAATCTGAGAGAATCTGAAATTCTATCAGAAGATAATATTGTTAATACAGGAAATTTCGTTGTTGACAGTATTTTAAACTATAAATTATCAAGCATCCAGAGTTTGAAAATACAGACAGAACTGGAGATATTCGTTCCGGAAACCATCAAAATAGATACTGTGTATTTTGTGACGATTTTAACCAATCTTCTTGATAACGCAATTGACGCTCTTCGTTCAATGCAGATATCGAGTGCTAAAATACTCAGAATTAGGATTGCTTATACCAAGGGGCGTCTGATGATTTTTTTGCAAAACTCCTATGAGGGCGATATTATATATGAAAGCGGAAATATATGCAGTACAAAGGAAAACAGTGAATTGCATGGACTTGGGCTTAAAAATGTCAGAAAAGCACTTGAAAGTTATAATGGTTTATTAAAAATAACTCATAATAGTGGTGTTTTTTTGGTTCAGGCACTACTTTATCTTGGATAAATTTTAGTTCACGTCAACAAAACTGTAAATTTCGTCAATTTGTCTATTTTTCTATTTCTATGTAGTATAATGGTTATGCCGAAAGAAAATAGGAAAAAAGGGAGGTGTTAGGGAAATAGGTAAAAAATATTCTGGAGTTATAGATGTCTTGGCAATGGTAGTAACAACAGCTGTTGCAAACTCAACTTGCATTTATCTTATGAATCAGGATGAAATACCTGAATCTGCTAAGAATTTTCGTAGATTCTGATGTTTTCTAAAGCAACAGAAAAAATTACTCAAAAACTAAAAGTAAATAAAACTATTGATAATGAACATTATGAGATATGTCGATATGGTTTACAAAAAGGGTTATTTATTATATTGAATATAATAACAACATTAAATATGTTGTGGCAGACCGTTCTGTTTACTATTCTTTATATTCCATTGAGAAGTAATGCGGGATGTTATCATGCCAGCTAGCAGTACGTTGTTACATTTATTCAATTTTTTGATGATTGCAGTTCTTTTGGCAATGAAATATTTAGTTCTTTCTAAATTCATTTGCATTATCATTTTTATAATATCGTATATTATTATATTTATACTTGCTCTTGTAGAAGATACTAATAACTTGATTGATAATACAGAAAAGAGTTTATACAGACAACGAACTTTTATAATAACTTTATCATAAGGGTTACTACTTGTTTTGGGTTTAATACTAAGTTTGGTACAAATTACATTCTGAGTGGTATTATACATTTATAGTTATGTCAGATATTCTTTCGTTAGGTAAGTGTAAAAATTTATGTTCACAAATAAGAAAGGATTTTTGAAATGAAAAAAATTACAAAAAAATGTTTAACGATTTTTACAACCGCATTAATGGTTAGTAGCATTGGATGTATTACTGTTTTTGCTGCTAAAAAGAATTATTCTTTTTCAGTAAGAACAGATGAGAATTCTGGTGTAGCATTTTCTGCTTCCAACCCAAAAGATGATGACGAACAGACTGCTTACATACATACTACTTCCGGAAACATTATAAATAGCGATATCTTTTACATGGCAGTTTATAGTTGGCCTCAATATGATAATAGTAATAGAGTATCTTATTGGAAACAAATAACTAGTAATAATGGATCGTTCACAACTAATTATTACACTAATAGACCAGCGGGTTCGCCTAATTATCTTTGTGGTGATACAGACAAATATTCAGTTAGTGTGGAAGGATACTGGTATTCTTAATATTAATTCATATGTTATTTAAATAAAAATAATAAAAGGGATGATGTAAACATGGGTTCTTACGCATTGTTTGGATTTTTCATTTTCACTTAAATACTTTATTATGTTTTATAACTCTACATAAAATACAATTTCATAATTAAGCTTATAATGAGTATTCCTAAATTGCGTGTAAATCTGGCTTTACGTCTTCACTTTAGTATTTGTGAGGTGCTATATGGAAAACAGAAGAAAATTTACTATATTAACTGAATTATGTTTAATCTTATTTATAGCTACAGGATGTTTCCCAAGTGTAGAAAAAAGTGATATATCTGATTCAAAAAATTCAATTACTGAGATGAATTTTAATGAAAACAGCTCAAATGAATCAATTGATATTCCATCACACATTACGGATAGTGATATTGAAAAATTAGATATTAATGCAGATATTATACTGCCTGAAAATTTTGATAAAAAATCCGAAATATCAGTTGCCGCTGCTAAGTATAGAAGTTGGAACAAAGATACTGTAATTTCAGAGCTTTTTAATGAACATCACATTGAAAATATAACTCAAGGTGAAAATAGAGGACCGGATGATCTCTTTTTCATTTATACCCTTGATGATAATTCGCAAATAATATTTAATACAGGAACAGTGTTCTATCGGACCGAAATGTCAATTGAATATCAATATGACTATTACTTTGATTATTATAAAAATTATATATATGAAGATACATTAGATAAAATTTTTGGAGAAACTGATATAAATGGTATTGACAAAAACGATGCTTTAAAAAAAGCATCTGAAGTGGTATCAATATTGAATATTAATGACGTTGTTTCAACTCCAAAGATTTACTGTATGGATGCTGACACAATTAATAAACTTCAAAACGAAGAAAATGCAACTGATAAGTATGGTAGGGATTTAAAACAAATGAATATTGAACAGGAAGCGTATTTGATAGTATATCCTGTTGTTTATCATAATATTCCATCGCTAAAAATAAGTGCAAATAGTCAAAATGAATTGATATCACGTTCAAGCGTGTACTTCATTTATGGTAGAAATGGTATTATAAGCTTTGATGTATCAGGCATTTTTGATATAAATAATGTTTTAGAGGAGAAAAAACTTTATTCTCCATTAAAGACAATAGAGAATGTTAAACAGTTTTTTAATGGTATAATTATGGATTCTACGCTTGATATTTCTCTTGTTAAGCTGACATATATTATAAGAAACGATTTTAAAAATATTAATGATCTCAAAATTGAACCTGTTTGGTTTATTTATGGACAATACGAAGATTCTTCATCAAATTTATCTGACAAAAAAGAAGAAGTAAGCAAAGGAGAATATATAACATTGATAAGTGCTGTAACTGGAGAAAACATCCCTATTGGATCAATAGGAGGCTAAATCATGAAAGGTCTATGGATGTCAAATATTAAAAGAGCATTTTTTTCAAAATGGTACTTTATAGCGATTATTGGGACGGTGATAATGAGTTATATAAGTTCTCAAGATTACATGAAAAATGATGGTAATCCAGTATGTGTTATTGAGTTAATGATAAATCTAGGTATGTTCAAAAAAATAGTTGTTTTCTTTTCATCTATTCCATTTATTACGGTATTTTGTCAAGATTATAATTCTGGATATATTAATTCAATATTATCTCGAACTAAAAAAAATCATTATATTTCATCAAATTTAATGATTTGTGTACTTTCAGGATTCACTTCTGTTTTTAGTGGATTGATTTTATTTTATGGCGTTATCTCAGTTAAAATTCCTCCTCAAGCATATGAAACTCCTGGCGTTTATAGTAATTTATCACTAGGCAATCCATTACTATATGTTTTGGTTTTTACAAGTATCTTTTCGTTGTATGCTACCATGTGGACTGCCTTTGGACTTGCATTATCATCAATCATACCAGATAAGTATATTGCACTTGGTTCTCCATTAATTTTAGGTTATCTATTAGAGGAAATAACATGTAAATTTCCTTCATGTTTTAATTTATATCATTTAAGTCATCCTGGAATAAAAGTATTTGGCAACACAGCTGTTTCAAATTATTTTTATACAATAATAGTATTTATTTTTGGTATAGTTGTGTCAGGATATATTTTTTCTTATTTTGTAAAAAGGAGAATAAGAAATGAAATTTTTTAGATCTGTTTATTCTATTTCATTACAAAATTTTAGGAAATGGAAATATGACTCCCGCATATTGATAACTATATTTTTTCTATTGATTTTCATTCATTCATATACTAAGGGATTATCATCTTTCTGCGATTATGTAAATGTAAAATCTTCTCCATGGATATATCCATTTTTGTATATGCAGTATTATAATAAATTACTTTTTTTCTTCCCTTTGCTTCTTATTTTTAGTAATGCACCATTTATTGATAGTAATCAGTTATATATAATAGCAAGATCGGGAAGAATTAAATGGTGCATGGGCCAGATATGTTATATTTTTATAACATCTAGCATATACTTTGTTTTTATTATATTGTTTTCGATTTTGTTAAATATTAAATGTATAGAGTTTACGAATGATTGGGGAAAAGTTATAAATACACTTGCAAATACAAACGCTGGAACAGAATTTCAAATTGGATTTAGTCCGGATAGAAATATTGTCAATATGTTTTCACCGCTTCAAGCAGTATGGTTTACATTTCTTCATTCATGGGTTTCCGGTGTAGTTCTTGGTCTGATAATTTTTTTGTTTAATATGATATTTAAAGGTGTAGGTACATTTATATCTTCTTTCATTCTCGTGTTTAGTGCAATAGCATCAAAGCAAATTTCACTTGTTAAATTTTCTCCTGTAACATGGAGCACATTAAATTATATTCATATAATAAAAAATGATGGATTACCAAACTACAGATATATAACTGTAGGATATATAGGCATTTCTTTTGTATTATTGATATTGATACTATTCGTATCAAAAAAATATAACTATGATAAAGATTTCAAAAAATAGAGAGGGCACAGAAATGAGTTTTGCTATTACAATTGAAAATGTAAATAAAACATTTGGAGAAAAAACTGTACTTTCAAATATAAATATTGAATTTGAGAAAGGAAAAGTTCATGGGTTAATAGGCAGAAATGGAAGTGGAAAAACTGTACTAATGAAATGTATTTGTGGTTTTGTTCCAATCAGCTTAGGATTGATTACAATTAACGGAGAAAAGATGAAAAAAGTTTTTGATACTCCTAAAGATTTAGGGATAATAATCGAAACACCAGGATTTCTACCTTCATATAGTGCTTACAAGAATTTGAAATTTTTAGCTGATATTAAAGGGAAAATATCAAAAGAGCAAATTTGTAATTCTATAAAACAGGTCGGACTCAATCCAAACAGCAAAAAAGCGGTTGGTAAATATTCTTTAGGAATGCGTCAGCGACTTGGACTTGCTCAAGCGATTATGGAAAATCCAGATTTACTTATTCTTGACGAACCTATGAACGGACTTGACAAAGACGGAGTTGCTGATATGCGTGAATATCTTCTTCAATTAAAAGAACAAGGCAAAACAATTCTTATTGCATCACATTCCGCTGAAGACATAGAGATTCTCTGCGATACTGTTTGTGAAATGGATAAAGGGGGACTAACAAAAATAAGAGGATTTAATATATAAAATTCTGCATATTATTAATTGCTTATATTATAAAGCTTTACATAGTGTGGATTCCGTCTTCGAAACCGCACTCTGCCGGATAAGAACCGCATTGTGTTATAAAGTGTTCTTTTTATTCTACAATTCACCTGACAACGAGCCTCTGTCAGCTGCGACAGACTTCGCCTGGATATTCCGGTGCGTCAGGGTTCTTCCGCAAATCTCCGTAATATCACCATAAACTAACATTATAATATTAGTTTAGCTGCTAGCAACAATGGGCTACTATAATAACGGCGTTGTATCCGAGAAAATCTCAGATACAACGCCGTTTAATTATTACATAAATCAGTCTGATATTATTTATAGTTCATGACCATTATAATGTTTTTTAATATTTTCATCAGATCCATATATAAAACAAATGATAATATTTAATACAAGGACCACCAGATATGCAGCAGCAGCAGAGGCTCTTGATTGTTTAGCAAACATTACAAATACACCAGGTATTACATGAAGAATAGTTACAATGGTGAAAATAGTTGATGCTGCTTTCTGTGTAGATTGTGATTTTATAATCATAAGTGCTGAACCAAGAATCAATACAATACCAACAAATATATAAAGTCCGCTAAATGTTTCTATAATATCGGGTGCTGACTCTTTGCATTTCATTGTAGCAAATAAAAGTGCTGAAAGGCCGGAAAGAAGACCAGCTACTATAAGAAGAATCACTCTTTTTGCACCTTTTTTAGCCATTTCAGATTCTTTATCTCTCATAAACTCCCTGTATGCTTCACGACTTTTTTCTTTATCAAAGCTATCAGGTACGGAGCTGAGAGAACTTTTAATTGCTCTGTCAACTGCTTGCTTTTTTGCTGCCTCAAGGTCAGGATTTGCAAACTTCGAAACATATCTTCCGGCTGGTACATCAGGTTCTTCAAGTGTAGGCACTTTTACATCACCAAGACCACTTTTGACTGCAGTATTTTGCGGCTGACCGTATTGTTGAAACTGTGGCTGAGCCTGTTGATTTTGAACCGGCTGACCGTATTGTTGAAACTGTGGCTGAGTCTGTTGATTTTGAACCGGCTGACCGTATTGCTGAAACTGTGGCTGAGTCTGATTATTTACTGGAAGTGTATATGTATCTGAAAGGGTAGGAACAGCAATATCATCAAGACCTGTGGTTCTTTTATGGGATGGTATGTATGCTGTATCATCAAGTATAGGTGCAGCAATATCATCAAGAGAACGTTTCTGTGCTTTAGAAGCATCATATGTTGTTTCTTCAAGAGTTGGTGCCTGTACTCCTTTAAGGGTATGATTTTTATCATCCATTTATAATCACCTCTTTATTAAATATTAATCTCTTATAATAATCTGTGATCTGTCAGGACCTACACCAATCATTGATACAGGACATTCACACAGCTCTTCTATGCGTTTAATGTATGATTTACATGCATCAGGAAGTTCATCAAATGTTTTGCATCCGGAAATATCTTCGTTAAAACCGGCAACTGTTTCATAAATCGGTTTGCATCCGTCGAGTTCTTCAAGTGCAGCAGGGAAATTATTGATAATTGTACCGTCAGCTTTCTGGTATGATGTGCATATTTTCAGATCACCGAGATTGCTGAGTGTATCAAGTTTATTTAAAGCAATTCCATTAAGTCCGTTTACTCTTACTGAATGACGCAGAATAACAGCATCAAACCATCCGGTTCTTCTTGGACGGCCAGTTGTTGTACCGAATTCACTGCCGACATTTCTTATTGTTTCACCAATTTCATCATCAAGTTCTGTAGGGAAAGGTCCTTTTCCTACTCTTGTTGTATATGCCTTAGCTACACCGATAATTCTGTCTATCATTTTAGGACCTACACCTGTTCCTACACATACACCGCTTGAAACAGGATGTGATGATGTAACATATGGGTAAGTACCGAAATCTATATCAAGAAGTGTTGCCTGTGCACCTTCAAACATAATTGTCTTTCCGTCTTTGTTTCCCTCATATGCAAGAACGGATACATCGTCAACAAATTGTGAAAGAAGCTTGCCATAACCAATATATTCATCAATTACAGAATCTATATCAATTGCCTCACCGCCATATACAGCAGTAATTATTTTATTTTTCAAAGCGCCTGTTGCAACTGCTTTTTCTTTAAATATTTCCGGGTGTATCAGATCATACATTCTGATTCCGCAGCGTTCATATTTGTCCATATATGCAGGACCAATACCACGTTTTGTTGTTCCGATATCGCTGTTTCCTCTGAATTCTTCTGATAATCCATCAAGAATAATATGCCAAGGCATAACAACGTGTGCACGAGGATCTATTTTAAGATTTGTAGTTGAAATGCCCTTATCATTAAGCATTTTGAGTTCTTCTAAAAAGCTCTTAGGATCTATAACAACACCTGCACCGATAAGACATAATGTATCAGGATAAAGAATACCTGATGGAATAAGATGAAGTTTGTAAGTAACACCATTGTTTACTACAGTATGACCTGCATTGTTTCCACCCTGTGAACGTACTACTACTTCAGCCTGCGATGCGAGAATATCTATTATTTTTCCTTTTCCTTCGTCGCCCCACTGAGTTCCAATAACAATACTACTAGGCATATTTTAATTCCTCATTTCAGTTTGTTTATCATTCTGGTATCAATACCAGTATTCATTATATCAGTTTTACATGAAGTTTTCAAGAGTATGACAGCATTTTATTATAAAATCATTGCTTATCAAGCATCCATATATTATCAGCATAATCTGTTACTGTTCTGTCTGAACTGAATTTGCCTGAATTGCACATATTCATCCACATTTTTTTACCGAATTCAATAGAATTTTTATAATCACTGTTACATCTGAGTTTCGCCTGTACATATGACTCAAGATCTCCGAGAACATAGTAATTATCAGGTGAATGCCAGCTTGCTCCGTCAAGAAGTGACTGATATAACTCTCTGAAATCACCGCTTCCACCGTCGCTGAATGTACCATCCACAAGTGTTTCAACTACACGACGAATTTCAGGGTGATCAGCGACAAGCTTTCTGCTGTTATATGAAGGCATGATTTTTTTAAGCTCTTCAACCTTTGCACCGAAAATATAATTGTTTTTAAGACCAGCTTCCTGAACGATTTCAATATTTGCTCCGTCAAGAGTACCAAGAGTTACAGCTCCATTAAGCATAAGCTTCATATTTCCGGTACCTGATGCTTCAGTACCGGCAGTTGATATCTGTTCGGATACATCAGCAGCTGCAACAAGCTTTTCTGCGTATGATACGTTATAGTTGGAGACAAAGACTATCTTTATAAGCTGATTTACATCTTTGTCTGAATTAATAAAGTCTGCGACTTCATTTATATATTTTATTATAGCCTTTGCACGTCTGTATCCCGGTGCAGATTTTGCGCCAAAGATAAAGGTTGTAGGAGTAAAGTCAGTTATTGTACCGTCTTTTATTCCAAAGTATATATACATGATTGAAAGTGCATTCATGAGCTGGCGTTTATATTCGTGCAGACGCTTTATATGTATATCGAATATACTGTTTTCATCTATAATAATATTTTCTTTTCTAAGTATAAATTCTGCAAGCTGTTTTTTCTTTGTTTTCTTTATTTCAAGAAATTGTTCAATTATTTTTTCATCATCAGCATACTGGTTGAGTTTCTTTAGTTCTGACAGATTTGTTATCCATTTGTTACTCAGCAGCAGGCCGGTAATAAGACCTGAAAGTTCTTTATTGCATAACGCAAGCCATCGGCGCTGGGTTATACCGTTTGTTTTATTCTGGAATTTATCCGGATATATTTCATACCAGTTATGAAGAGTAGAAGCTTTGAGAATTTCAGTATGAATCTCAGCAACACCGTTTACAAATGAAGAGCAGTATGTCGCCATATTTGCCATATGTATACGTTCATCCTGGATAATCTTCATGGATTTTATTTTTGATGGTTCTACGTCTGACTGATACATCTGAGTGATAAAACGCTCATTTATCATAAATATTATATTGTATATTTCAGGAAGAATTTCTTTAATGATACTGCTGTCCCATTTTTCAAGTGCTTCAGGCATAATTGTATGATTTGTATAATTAAATATTTTCTTTGCCATCTCAAATGATGTATCAAAATCAAGTCCTTCATTTACAGTAAGCTGTCTTATAAGCTCAGGAATTGAGATTACAGGGTGAGTATCATTAAGCTGAATAGTAATATATTTGCCAAGCGTTTTTATATCGTCATATTTTTGCTTGTGTTTTTTAATTATATCTGAGAGAGAGGCACTGCAGAAAAAGTACTGTTGTTTTAATCGTAGTTTTTTGCCATCAGATGTATCGTCATTAGGGTACAGGCATCTTGATATGTCTTCAGCATATATTTTTTCACGGTTTGCTTCAATGTATTTCTGTTCATTGAAGAGCTTAAAATTAAAATCGTCCATAGCTTCGGACTGCCACAGACGTAATGTGCCGATATTGCGGATGCCATATCCTATTATAGGAATATCGTATGGGACAGCGAGAACAGTTTGATCACTGAAACGAACCTGTACAGCGTCACTGTCACATCTTACTGACCACGCATCTCCGTATTTTGTCCAGTTATCAGCTTCTTCTGTCTGATAACCGTTTTCAATTTTCTGTTTGAACAGTCCGTATTTGTATCTGATACCGTATCCGTCAAGTGGAATATTCATAGCTGCTGCACTGTCAAGGAAACATGCAGCGAGCCGTCCCAGACCTCCGTTTCCAAGAGCAGCATCCTCGATTTCTTCAAGAGAATTAATTGAAAAACCATATTGCTCGAGAAGGTTAGCAGTATCGTTATATAAATCCAAACAAAGAAGATTGTTATAAATTGATCTTCCGATAAGAAATTCCATTGAAAGATAGCAGGCTCTTCTTTCAGACTGATGGGTTTTACGACTGGTTTTCCATACGTCAGAAATATGCTTCATAATAATTCCGCTTATAGTATTGTGGATTATATACGGTGAGGTGACACTTTCAGACTTCAGTTCTTCCAGTTTAAATCCTAAATCCATTAGGAAATTCTGCTTGTTCATTTAAATCAATCCTTTCTTGTTTAGGGATAATTCTTGTACATCTGTTATAAAGTATATTGAGCATAATTATTTGTTCTTTAAGTTCTTTAGTAAAATCACTTGCTTTGGCACGATATTTCCAGTTATCCGATATCGTAGATGGTGTATTCATCCTTTTGTCTGAATCTTCTCCTACAAAATCCTGAAATTGTGCGATTGCTGCAAAAGCAATACTTGACCATGCCCGACGAATCATTTCATTAGGTATTTCATCAGCATTTTTTACATTCAAATATGCTTTGCAGAAGTTAAGAGTATTTTCATCAAGTGATTTTGTCCATCCTTTGAGAGTATCATTGTCATGTGTGCCTGTATATGCAATACAGTTTGATGAGGTAAAGTTATGTGGAAGATAGTTATTTCTAGGATTGCTGAAACCGAATTGAAGAACCTTCATTCCTGGATATCCTGCTTTATCAAGAAGCTTCTGTACCTCAGGTGTTATAAAACCAAGATCTTCTGCAATAATATTAAGTTTTCCCAGAACTTTTTCAACCTGACGGAAAAGCTCTATATCAGGGCCTTTCTGCCATATGCCTATTTCTGCAGTTTCGTTTCCGTAAGGAATACTGTAATAGCTTTCAAAACCACGGAAGTGGTCAATACGTACGATATCATATGTATCAGTAGCCTGCTTGAGACGTTTGGTCCACCATTCGTAATCGGAACGTCTGTGATATTTCCAGTCATAAAGCGGATTGCCCCAGAGCTGACCTGTAAGAGAGAAAGGATCAGGAGGACATCCTGCAACAGCTATAGGAGATCTGTTTTCATCAAGGCAGAAAAGTTCAGGGGTTTTCCATACTTCTACGCTGTCATAAGCAACATAGATCGGAATATCACCGACAATCTGTACTCCCTTGTTATTGGCATAATTCTTAAGTCTACGCCATTGTTTAAAGAAACAGAACTGAACAAATTTATGAAATTTTATTTCATCAGACATAGTTTTCTTTACACGGTCAATAGCTTCATTTCTGGCCATTGCTAAAGATAAAGGCCATTTGTACCACGGAAGACCATTGTTATGAAATTTCAGAGCCATAAACATTGCGAAATCGTCAAGCCATTCACGACTGCTCAGTTCAAAGACAGCATATTCCTGTGTCGGTTTGAAACGGGCAAATGCTTTTCCCAGAACATTAAATACATTGTTATATAAAAACTCATAATCAATTTTACCTGAATCTTTTTCCCATTCTATGCTCATATAATCAGGTTTTACAAGAAGCCCTTCAGATTCAAGAAGTTCAAAATCTATGAAATATGGATTTCCTGCAAATGCTGAAAATGACTGATAAGGTGAATCACCATAGCTTGTAGGTGACAGAGGAAGTATTTGCCACAGTCCTATTCTGCACTCTTCTAAAAAATCAACAAATTTATATGCATTTATTCCAAGCTTGCCGATACCATATGATGAAGGAAGGCTTGATATATGCATTAATATACCGCTTTTTCTCATAAAAATGACCTTTCGTTGAATATTTTACTTTATCTTAAAATAGACTTTTACTGAATATATAAAGGTAAATGCAAATAATAAATAAGAAACATTTTTAAATATTCAGATGGAGGTTTAAAAAAATATGCGTAAGTCAGGAGAAATTATTTTCGTTTTTTTGATTGGCTGCTTTTTATATAGTCTTATTGAAATTTCAACAAGGGGTTATACTCATTGGTCAATGACACTTACTGGTGGAATGTGCCTGACGTATATATATTCTATAACAGTAAATACAAAAATGCGTGTAGTAAATAAATGTATTTCAGGTGCTTTGTTTATTACCGCAGCTGAATTTACCGTAGGAATAATAGTTAATATAATATACGGATGGAATGTGTGGGATTATTCGGATATGCCTTTTAATATCCTTGGACAGATATGTTTGCCGTATTCAATAGTATGGTTCCTGTTGTGCTTTGTAGGATACAAACTCAGCAAAATAATTTATTATAAATTTCAGAAAATATATGAGAGAGAAAAAATATGCAGCGAGGTTACTCAGCCCATATTTCTACAACAGGAGAATTAATGTATTATGTAGACCCGGCATAAGTCTCTTTGTCAGGAAATCATCCCGAAGTATTCTTTGTTATCAGGAATATATCCGCTATAAATAAACGGATATAGGTTTTTAAATTTCCATAACAAAAAACTCCATAATTTTTTTATACCATTATACATTATAACATAATTTAATGGTAAATATCAAGTGAATATTATAAAGTAATATGAAAACAGGCTGCTAATAGTTACTATCGAGCCTCAAGAAACAGGTTATGGAAATTAATAATATTTTATGTATATATTTATGGAATTTATATACATCATAAGAAAGAATTTCAAAAGAGTGCTTAATAAAATAACAAATACAGCGATGAATATTGTATATATTCGTCGCTGTATTTGTTATACATAGTATATTACTGATTTGACTGATCAGACGGGCCTGGATTTTTACTTAGTAAATCTCTGATTTCCGTAAGTAAAAGTACTTCTTCTGATGGCTTTTCCGGTTTTGAAGGAGTTTCTTCTTTTTTGGAAAACTTATTTATTGATTTTACAATAAGAAAAACACAGATAGCAATTATAAAGAATCTGACAATTGCGTTGAAAAAGCTTCCGATTGCAATTTCAGGTTCACTTCCCCACGGAATGGTTATAATTACATCGTTGAAATTTATTCCTGCAAGAAAAGTTTCGAGAATAGGAGTTACAATATCAGCTACAAGAGATGTAACAATTGAAGTGAATGCAGAACCTATAATGATACCTACAGCCATATCAATAACATTTCCTCTTGAAATGAATTGTTTGAATTCAGAAATAATACCTGAATTTTTCTGAATTAATTTGGAAGCACTTTTTTTGATTTCGTTTTGATCCATAACAACAATCACCAATCCTAATAAATTTTTTAAATGACATTCCTTGAATAAATGTTAATAATAAATATGAATTTATGTAAATACATAATACAGAACACGTCATAAATCATATTTAAATAGTAACAGATATTTTAATTGCATATTCATTATAACATTTTTGAGATTATTTTTCATCATATATAATTAACAAAAATAATATAAGATATTTGTCGAAACACTGTAGTATTAAAAAATACTTTGTTCATAATTTTTTTACATTTTAAATTTCACAAAAAGCTTGTAATCAATTTATACATATGATATAATAAACAAGCAGTTTATTGAGAGCTGCAAAAATGATATGCGTTGAAACGAAAGGTTGCTGACGGTATGTCAGGGAATTTTCGTGGAGTATGTCCGATTTTAAACCGGGCGATTGTAATAACGAACACTGTGTGTGGTTAGAGATGTCTTATGTATTCTGCATAAGGTATATCTACTTGTGTGTGTTGAATTACTTGCTTGGAAACTGATGTTTTTCAAGCTTTTTTTAATGCTACTTCACAGATACACACGGCTAAGTGTTACGAATTCAAGACAATGCCCCCAATAATCCGTTTAAGGAGGCGAAAAAGATGGCAGAAAAAGAAAAAATCAGAATCAAGATCAAAGGTTACGAGCATGCAATTGTTGATGCGGCAGCAGCTAAGATAGTTGAAGCAGCAAAGAGAAGCGGTGCAAGAGTATCAGGTCCTATTCCGTTGCCTACTGATAAGGAGATAATCACTGTTCTTCGTGCAGTTCATAAATACAAGGACAGCCGTGAACAGTTTGAAATGAGAACTCATAAGAGACTCATTGATATTATCAGACCAACAGGCAAGACAATGGAGACTCTCAGTAATCTTGAGATTCCAGCAGGTGTGCTGATCGAAATGGTTGAAAAATAATTTCGGTAAATAACACCAAAGTCACGTTGGCAGACGTCAACCAATAACTTAGGAGGAATTAAAATGCAGAAAACTATGATCGGCAAGAAAATCGGTATGACACAGATTTTCGACGAGACAGGAAAAGTAATTCCTGTAACAGTAATTGAAACCGGTCCATGTGTTGTTGTTCAGAAGAAAACTGTTGAAAATGATGGTTATGCTTCAGTACAGCTTGGATACGGCGATGTAAAGTTAAACAGAGTAAACAAACCTATGCAGGGACATTTCCAGAAAGCTGATGTTGCTTGTAAAAAGACTCTGAAGGAATTCAGACTCGATGACTGCGACGCAGTTAATGTTGGTGATGTACTCAAGGCTGATATATTTACAGTAGGCGATGCTGTTGATGTAAGCGGTACTAGCAAGGGTAAAGGTTTTCAGGGTACAATCAAGCGCAATAACAACTCAAGATTGAAGGAAACTCATGGTACAGGCCCTGTACACAGACATGCGGGTTCAATGGGTTCATGTTCTTCACCATCACGTATATTCAAGGGGAAAGCTCTTCCTGGACATATGGGTGCTGAGAGTGTAACAGTTCAGAATCTCGAAGTTGTAAAAATTGACGCAGAAAATAATCTTATTGCACTCAGGGGTGCGATTCCTGGTCCTAAGGGCGGAATTGTTTGCATCGTTGACAGTGTAAAAAAGGCTTAATGAAAGGAGGAAGCATATATGTCTAAGGTTTCAGTATTTGATATGAATGGTAAGCAGGTTGCAGAAACTGAGCTTTCCGATGCTATTTTCGGAATTAAGCCAAATGAAGCTGTTATGCATGCTATGGTAGTTAATTATCTTGCCAATCAGCGTCAGGGTACACAGTCAACTTTGACACGTACAGAAGTGCGCGGAGGCGGAAGAAAGCCATGGAGACAAAAGGGTACAGGTCATGCAAGACAAGGTTCTATTCGTGCTCCTCAGTGGGTGCATGGTGGAGTTGCTCTTGGTCCTAAACCAAGAGATTACAGATATTCTCTTAACAAAAAGGTAAAGAGACTTGCAATGAAATCTGCTTTATCAGTAAAGCTTCAGGATGAAAATCTTGTTGTTCTTGATTCAATCAAGATGGAAGAATTCAAGACAAAGACGGTAGTAGCTATGCTTAAAGCTCTTAATATCGAAGGTAAAGCTCTTGTAGTTATGCCTGAGGTTGATAAGAAGGTTATAAAAAGTGCTTCTAATATTCCTGGTATCAAAACAACACTTGTTAACACATTAAATGTTTATGATATTTTAAACTATGATAAGTTTATAGTTGTTCAGGATGCAGTTGCAAAAATCGAGGAGGTGTACGCATAATGAAGGCACCACAGGATATCGTTATAAAGCCAATTATAACTGAAAGAAGTATGGACGCTCTCCAGACAGGAAAGTACACTTTTAAGGTTGATAAGAACGCTAATAAAATAGAGATAGCAAATGCAGTCGAAAAGCTTTTCGATGTTGAGGTTGCTAAAGTAAATACAATGAACTGTATAGGTCGTACAAAACGTGTCGGCAGATTCGTTGGTAAAAAGGCTGACTGGAAAAAGGCTATTGTTACATTAAAAGCTGATTCAAAGACAATTGAGTTCTTTGATGGTATGATTTAATTTCCAGAGTCTATATGAAGGATAATTAAAATTATTATCCGGTATGGGAGTAATGCTCCCGCAAAAAAATGCATTTTAAGGAGTGAATTAAATGGCAATTAAAGCATTCAAGCCGACAACTCCATCTCGTCGTCAGATGACATGTACAGATTATTCACAGTTGTCAAAGGTTGCTCCGGAGAAAAGTTTACTTGAGCCATTGAAAAATAAATCAGGTAGAAACAGCTACGGAAGAATAACAGTTCGTCACAGAGGTGGCGCAAATAAGAGAAAATATCGTATAATTGACTTTAAGCGTGATAAGGACGATATGGACGCTAAGGTATTAACCTTAGAATACGATCCTAACCGTTCAGCTCATATCGCACTCATCCAGTATGAAGATGGCGAAAAGAGATACATTATCGCACCTAATGGTCTTAATGTAGGAGATACAGTAAGAAGCGGTGCTGAAGCTGATATTAAGCCTGGTAACGCATTAAAGCTTATTGATATTCCGGTTGGTACTTTTATTCATAACATTGAATTATATCCTGGTAAGGGTGCTCAGCTTGTAAGATCTGCTGGTAACATGGCTCAGCTTATGGCTAAGGAAGGCGAATACGCACTTCTGAGACTTCCTTCAGGTGAGTTAAGAAATGTACCTAAATGTTGTAAAGCTTCAATCGGTCAGGTAGGAAATATAGATCATGAAAATGTCAATTACGGTAAAGCAGGAAGAAAACGTCACATGGGTTGGAGACCTACAGTTCGTGGTTCTGCAATGAACCCTTGCGATCATCCACATGGTGGTGGTGAAGGTAAATCGCCTATCGGTCGTTCAGGCCCTGTTACTCCTTGGGGTAAGCCAACACTTGGCTATAAGACCCGTAAGAAGCATAACCGTTCAGATAAATATATTGTAAAACGCAGAAACGGTAAATAAAGCTTGAAAGGAGGAAATTATAATGAGCAGAAGTATTAAGAAGGGACCTTTCGTTCAGGAGGTACTTTTTAAGAGAGTTGTGCAAATGAATGAAGCTGGCGAAAAGAAAATTTTAAAAACTTGGAGCCGTTCTTCAACTATTTTTCCGGAGTTTGTAGGTCATACATTTGCTGTTCATGATGGTCGTAAGCACGTTCCAGTATATGTAACAGAAGATATGGTAGGTCACAAGCTCGGTGAGTTTGCTCCTACAAGAACTTATAAGGGTCACGTTGGTTCAAAAACATCAAATAACGGTAAGAAATAGCGGAAGGAGGAATACACGATGGAAGCAAGAGCTTATTTAAGAAATATTCGTATTTCACCAAGAAAAGTTAAGATTGTGCTTGATCTTATCAGAAACAAGCCGGTGGAATATGCTATGGCAACTTTAAAACATACTCCAAAGGCTGCATGTGAAGATTTAGAAAAGCTTTTGAAGTCTGCTATTGCTAATGCAGAGAATAATCATGACATGGACAAGGAAAAACTCTATGTTGCTGAGTGTTTTGTTTCTCCTGGATCTACTATGAAGCGCATAATGCCAAGGGCACAAGGCAGAGCTTTTAGAATTCTTAAGAGAACATCACATGTTACTATGGTATTAAAAGAAAAAGATTAATCCCAAATAGGAGGTAGACTATGGGCCAGAAGGTAAATCCACACGGTTTCCGTGTTGGCGTTATTAAGGATTGGGATTCACGTTGGTATGCAAATAAATCAACATTTGGCGATACATTGGTTGAAGACTACAACATCCGTAATTTTATAAAGAAAAAACTTTATGCTGCTGGTGTTTCAAGAATTGAAATCGAACGTTTTGCTGAAAAAACAAGAATCCACATTCACTGTGCTAAGCCTGGTATCGTAATTGGTAAGGGCGGTGCTGAAATCGAAAAGCTTCGTATTCAGGTTGAAGCTATGATGTTAAGCAAGTCACAGGTTTTAATAAATATTGTTGAAGTTAAGCAGCCTGATCTCAATGCTCAACTCGTTGCTGAAAAGATTGCGCTTGATCTGGAGAACAGAATTTCTTTCAGACGTGCTATGAAGCAGTCAATCGGACGTGCAATACGTCTCGGAGCAAAGGGTATCAAGACAAGAGTTGCAGGTCGTTTAGGCGGTGCTGAAATTGCAAGATCTGAAAGCTATAACGAAGGTACTATTCCGCTTCAGACAATCAGAGCAGATATAGACTACGGTACAGCAGAAGCACATACAACTTATGGTCGTTTAGGCGTTAAGGTATGGATCTATAAGGGCGAAATTCTTAAGGGTGAGTCTCCTGATAAAAATGAAGACAAACAGCCTGCAAGAAAAAAACGCGATGATAACAGAACATTCCGTAAACCAAGAACACCAAGAAAAGAAGAAGGAGGTAACCAGTAATGCTACTTCCAAAGAGAGTAAAATATCGTCGTGTTCATAGAGGTCGTATGACTGGTAGAGCACTTCGTGGAAATAAAGTAACAAATGGAGAGTATGGTTTACAGGCATTACAGCCTGCATGGATTACTTCAAATCAGATCGAAGCAGCCCGTATAGCGATGACTCGTTATATTAAGCGTAACGGTAAGGTTTGGATAAAGCTTTTTCCTGATAAGCCAGTAACTAAGAAACCACTTGGAACTCGTATGGGTTCTGGTAAAGGTGCTCCGGAATATTGGGTAGCTGTTGTTAAACCAGGCAGAGTAATGTTTGAAATTGCTGGTGTAACTGAAGAAGAAGCAAGAGAAGCTATGCGTCTTGCAATGCACAAGCTCCCAATTAAATGTAAATTTGTAAGCAAAGAAGCAGAGGGAGGCGAGCAGTAATGAAAGCAACTGATGTAAGAGAATTATCTGTTGACGAAATGAACAATAAATTAGTAGATCTGAAGAAGGAGCTTTTTGCTCTCCGCTTTCAGCTAGCTGTAAATCAGCTTGACAATACAGCTCGTTTAAAAGCTGTAAAAAAGGATATTGCTCGTATCAAAACTATTCTTCGTGAGCAAGAAATCCAGTCAAGCGTAGAGCAGTAAGAAAGGGAGGATTTAGCGATGTCTGAAAGAAATCTTAGAAAAATAAGAACTGGTAAAGTTGTTAGCGACAAGATGGATAAGACTATTGTTGTAGCTATTGTTGACAATGTTAAACACCCACTTTACAAGAAAATTATCAAGAGAACTGTTAAGCTGAAGGCTCATGATGAAAAGAATGAGTGCAAAATTGGCGACAGAGTTGAAATTATGGAAACACGTCCACTCTCAAAAGACAAGAGATGGAGAGTTACCGAAATCATTGAAAAGGCAAAATAAATTTGAATTAAATTTAGTTACCATGCTGTAAATCAGCATTTTAATTTCTGAAAGGAGGAGAACGACTGTGATACAGATGCAAACTTACCTTAAGGTTGCAGACAACACTGGTGCCAAGGAGCTTATGTGTATTAGAGTTTTAGGCGGTACACGCAGAAGATATGCAAATATCGGCGATGTAGTTGTAGCTTCTGTTAAGAAGGCAACACCCGGCGGCGTTGTTAAAAAGGGTGATGTTGTTAAAGCAGTTATCGTTCGTTCAGCAAAGGGCTTGAGAAGAGAGGATGGAACTTATATCCGCTTCGACGAGAACGCTGCTGTAATCATTAAAGAGGATAAAAATCCAAAAGGAACACGTATATTTGGACCGGTGGCAAGAGAACTTCGTGACAAGGAATACACTAAAATTTTAAGCCTTGCACCAGAAGTATTATAATGGAGGTGTCATAGAAATGAGTAAAGTACATGTAAAAAAAGGTGACACAGTCATTTTGCTGACAGGTAAATATAACGATAAATTTGAAGGCAATGATAAGAAAAAAACCGGTAAGGTTTTAGAAGTTAGTCCTAAAGAGGGTAAAGTAATCGTTGAGGGCATTAACTTTGTAACTAAGCATGTAAAACCTACAAGAATGGGTCAGGTCGGAGGAATAGTTCAGGCTGAAGCTCCTATCTATGCATGTAAGGTACAGCTTGTTTGCCCTAAATGCGGCAAAGCTACAAGAGTTGGTCACACCTTTGAAACTGAGAAAAATTCTGATAAGAAAGAAAAGTTACGTATTTGCAAAAAATGCGGAGCTTCATTTAAGTAAAGGAGAAACGACATGGCTAGATTAAAGGATTATTATATTAGCACTGTAGCTCCTGCGATGATGAAGAAGTTTGGCTACAAAAGCGTAATGCAGATCCCTAAACTTGATAAAATTGTTATCAATGTCGGAGCTGGTGAAGCAAAAGAAAATACTAAGATTATAGATGCAATTATGACTGATATAGCAGCTATTTCAGGTCAGAAGCCTGTAATTTGCCGTTCAAAAAAGTCAGTTGCTAACTTTAAACTTCGTGAAGGAATGCCGATCGGTGTTAAAGTAACATTAAGAAATGAAAATATGTACGAATTCCTCGACAAATTCTTTAATGTTTCATTACCAAGAGTACGTGACTTCAGAGGTATCAATCCTAATTCATTTGACGGTAGAGGAAATTATTCAACAGGTATTAAGGAACAGTTGATTTTCCCTGAAATTGAATACGATAAAATTGACAAGGTAAGAGGTATGGACATCAATTTTATTACAACGGCAAAAACTGATGAAGAGGCAAAGGAGCTGCTTACATTAATGGGTGCTCCATTTGCAAAGTAAATTAGGGAGGATTTAAATAATGGCTAAAAAAGCAATGGTTCTCAAACAGCAGAAAACTCCCAAATACTCCACACGTGCTTATAACAGATGCAAGATTTGTGGAAGACCTCATGCATATCTGAGAAAATTTGGTGTTTGCCGTATTTGTTTCAGAGAATTAGCACATGATGGTCAGATTCCGGGAGTTAAAAAGGCTAGCTGGTAATATTACAAAGGAGGTTATTCGGCATGCAGATTACTGATACTATAGCAGATATATTAACAAGAATTCGTAATGCGAATTCAGCTAAGCACGCTACGGTTGATGTTCCCGCTTCAAACGTTAAGAAAGCTATAACTCAGATTCTTGTTGATGAGGGTTATATAAAGAGCTTTCAGGTTATTGAAGATGGTAAGCAGGGTATTATAAGAATTACTCTTAAATATGGTGATAACAGATCACCTGTTATTACTGGCTTACGTAGGGTATCAAAACCAGGTTTGCGTATTTATTCAAGTTGTGAGGATATGCCTAAGGTTAGAAAGGGTCTTGGTATTGCAGTAGTTTCCACTTCAAAGGGAATTATGACAGATAAAAAGGCTCGTGAACTGAATGTAGGCGGAGAAGTTCTCGCATTCGTATGGTAAGGAGGGCACATAATGTCAAGAATAGGTAGAATGCCGATTAGTGTCCCTGCTGGTGTAGTAGTTACAAATAATAATAATTTGATTACAGTAAAGGGCGCTAAGGGCGAAATTACTAAACAGTTTTCAAAAGAACTCGGCATTGAAATAAACGATGGAGTTGTTACAGTAACACGTCCATCCGAAAATAAAATTCATAAATCACTTCATGGTCTTACAAGAACACTTATTGCAAACATGGTTGAAGGTGTAACAAATGGTTTTTCAAAAACACTTGAAATCGAAGGTGTTGGTTACCGTGCTTTAAAGCAGGGTAATGATCTTGTAATGAACCTTGGTTATTCGCATCAGGTTATCATGAGTGAAGGTGACGGAATAACAATTGATGTTCCTGCACCAAACAAAATTATAATTAACGGTATTGACAAGCAGGCAGTTGGTCAGTTCGCTGCTGAAGTTCGCGAAAAGCGTCCGCCTGAGCCATACAAGGGCAAGGGAATCAGGTACGAAAATGAACACATTATCCGCAAAGAGGGTAAAGCTGGTAAAGGCAAAAAGTAATATAAGGAGTGAATCGCAATGGTTAAAAAGGCTGATAAAAATAAGGCTAGAGAAGCTAGACACCGTAGAGTACGTGATAAGATCTCTGGTACACCGGAGCGTCCACGTCTTAATGTTTTTCGCTCCACAAAACACATTTATGCACAGGTTATTGATGACGTAAATGGTGTTACACTGGCTTCTGCATCAAGTCTTGAAAAAGATTTTGACGGAAATGGCGGAAACAAGGACGGTGCTCGTAAAGTAGGTCAGCTTATTGCTCAGAATGCACAGGCTAAGGGTATTACTGCTGTTGTATTTGACAGAGGCGGTAATATTTATCACGGTCGTATCAAAGAGCTCGCTGAATCTGCACGCGAAAACGGATTAAAGTTCTAAAAGAGGAGGTAAAACACTTTGGCTAAGATAGATGCTTCAACATTGGAGCTTTCAGAAAAGGTTGTCGCTATTAACAGAGTATCAAAGACTGTTAAGGGCGGACGTATCATGAAGTTTTCTGCTCTTGTAGTAGTAGGCGACGGAAATGGAACAGTTGGCTTTGGTCTTGGTAAATCCGGAGAAGTTCCGGATGCTATCCGTAAGGGTATTGAAGACGCAAAGAAAAATCTTGTTAAAATCTCTCTCAGAGGTACAACAATCCCTCACGAGATTATCGGAACATTTGGAGCAGGAAGCGTTCTTATGAAACCTGCTGCACCTGGTACCGGAGTTATTGCTGGTGGTCCTGTTCGTGCTGTTGTTGAAATAGCAGGTATAAAGGATATCAGAACTAAGTCTCTTCGTTCAAATAATCCATGTAACGTAGTTAGAGCTACAATCAAGGGATTAAGTGAATGTACTTCAGCTAAGCAAGTTGCTGAAAAAAGAGGCAAGACAATAAAAGAAATTTTAGGTTAAGGAGTGAGTTCAATGGCAAAGCAGATTAAACTCGTAAAAAGTCTTATCGGATGTAAAAAAAATCAGATTGACACTGCTCATTCACTCGGACTTAAGAAAATTGGCGAAGTTGTAACTCAGCCAGATAATGAGCAAACGATGGGTAAAATCAAAGTGATTTCTCACCTCGTTGAGGTAAAAGAATTATAAGCAAGGAGGTGCAACCAATATGAAGCTACACGAATTATCACCAGCTCAGGCTACAAAGGACTGTAAACGTATCGGTAGAGGTAACGGTTCAGGTAATGGTAAGACTGCTGGTAAAGGCCATAAGGGTCAGAATGCTCGTTCAGGCGGTGGCGTACGTATAGGATTTGAAGGTGGTCAGACATCTTTAATGCGACGCATGCCTAAAAGAGGATTCAATAATATTATTTTTGCTACAAAATATGCAATTGTTAATGTATCTGATCTTAACAGATTCAAGGATGGTACAGTTGTAGACGCAGAATTACTCAAAGCAGCTAGTTTGATTAACAAAGAATATGACGGCGTTAAGATTTTAGGTAACGGCGAATTAACATCAAAGGTAACAGTTAAGGCTGCAAAATTCTCTCAGTCCGCTATTGAGAAAATTGAGAAAGCCGGTGGGAAGACTGAGGTGATGTAATGTGCTTGAAACTATAAGAAATGCTTGGAAAGTTGAAGAAACTCGCAAAAAGCTATTGTTCACATTACTAATCATTATCATCTTCAGAATTGGTTCTGTATTTTTTCCTGCTCCTTTTTTAGAGATTAATAAATTAACGGAATGGATGAATGCAAACTCTGATAATAATGCACTCGGCTATTTAAATGTACTTTCGGGTGGAGCAATGTCAAAGGCTACAGTCTTTGCTTTAGGTATTCAGCCTTTTATCAATGCGTCCATCATTGTTCAGTTATTGACTTACGCTATTCCACCTCTTGAGAGATTATCAAAAGAGGGTGAGGAAGGCCGTAAGAAGATAGACAAGATTTCGTCATTCGTTTCATTTATACTGGCTATATTTATGGCTTTTGCATATTATCTTACTATGAAAAATGCAGGCGCTGTAACTTATACTACCGGATTTTCAGGTGTATTTGCGGCATTTATAATCATTTCTGTATTTATTACAGGTTCTATGATTGTTGTATGGCTTGGAAACCGAGTAAATGAAAAGGGAATCGGAAACGGTGTTTCAATATTAATTTTCACAGGTATTATAGCAAACGGTCCGAGCTCAATTCTTAATTTAATTGAAGCAGCTAAGGATAAACCGAATCCATATGTATTCGTTGACTTGTTTGTGGTTCTTTTCTTTGTGTTCATAATCGGTTTTATCGTATTTATGAATGAATCTGAAAGAAGAATACCTATTCAGTATGCAAAAAGAGTTGTAGGAAGAAAGCAATATGGCGGACAGAACACACATATTCCTGTAAAGGTTTGTATGAGTGGTGTTATGCCAATCATCTTTGCAAATGCTTTCGTTTCATTACCTATGACAATCGCACTTTTCTTACCTCCTAAAACAGGTGGTACATCATGGTGGGATAAATTCTATGCCGGCTTCACAGATTTATTCAGCTACAGAAGTCCGGTTTATTCAATAGTATTGTTCTTTTTAATTATTGGTTTTAACTATTTCTATGTTTCGATGCAGTATAATCCGGTTGAGATTGCAAACAATCTTCGTCAGAGTAACGGAGGAATACCTGGTATCAGACCTGGTAAACCTACATCTGATTACATTCAGAGAGTTTTGTCAAAGATAACTCTTGTAGGTGCTGTATTCCTTGGATTGATCGCTGTTTTCCCTGCAATATTTGCCGCTATTTTCCCTCAGCTCGGAAACATGGCACTTGGCGGTACATCAATACTTATCGTAGTAAGTGTTGCACTGGAAACTGTTCGTACATTGGAATCTCAGATTATGATGCGTCATCATAAGGGCTTCCTTGAATAATGGAGGGTTAAAGCTATGAATTTAATTTTACTTGGTGCTCCTGGTGCCGGCAAAGGTACACAGGCAGAAGTAATTTCTGATGCACTAAATATTCCACAGATTTCTACAGGAAATATACTTCGTGAAGCTGTTAAAAATGGTACTGAATTTGGTCTTAAAGCTAAAGAAGCCATGGACAGCGGAGCGCTTGTATCTGATGAGATCGTAATTGGTATTCTGAAGGACAGAATTGCTGCCGATGATTGTAAAAAGGGATTTATTCTTGATGGATTCCCAAGAACAGTTCCACAGGCAGAAGCACTTGATGCAATGGGTGTTACCATTGATAAGGTAATTGAAATTTTTGTTCCTGATGAAATTATTAAACAACGTGTTTCAGGACGAAGAGTATGCGGCGGGTGCGGTGCTACTTATCATGTTGACTTCAAACCTTCAAAGGTAGAGGGAAAATGTGATAAATGTGGTGCTGATACAATTATCCGTAAGGATGATCAGCCACAGACTGTTCTTGACAGACTGGATGTTTATCATAAGCAGACAGCTCCTCTCAAGGATTATTATAGTAAACAGGGTAAGCTTGAAACAATTATAGGACAGGAAGAAGTTTCTGAAACCTCGAAGCTTACACTTAAAGCTGTAGGAGCTTAATTTATGATTAGTGTAAAATCTACTGCAGATTTAGCTAAAATGCGTGTTGCCGGTAAAATTGCCGGCGGTGCGTTACAGCTTGCAGGAAAATCAATAAAACCAGGAATGACAACACTTCAGCTTGACAAAATAATTCATGATTATATAGTTGGGCATGGTGCTAAGCCGTCATTTTTAAATTATGGTGGGTTTCCGGCAAGTTCGTGTATTTCAATTAATGATGAGATTATTCATGGTATTCCTGACAACAAAAAAATCATCAGAGATGGTGATATTGTAAGTGTTGATGTCGGTGCCTGCATAAACGGATTTCATGGTGATACATGTGCAACCTTTCCGGTAGGTAAAATATCAGATGAAGCCAAAAAACTTCTTGAAGTTACAGAAGCAAGTCTTTATGAAGCAATAAACATTGCAAAGGCAGGAATAAGACTTGGCGACTTGTGTCACACAGTTCAGGAATATTGTGAATCAAGAGGATATGCAATAGTAAAAAGATACTGTGGCCATGGAGTTGGAAGACAACTTCATGAGGATCCAGAGGTTCCTAATTATGGTACTCCGGGTCATGGCTCAAGACTTGTAGCAGGGATGACAATAGCAGTTGAGCCTATGGTTAATGCCGAAGGCGAAGGTGTTAAAGTCTTGGATAACGGTTGGACAGTTCTAACAACAAGTGGTTCTCTTTCAGCTCATTTTGAGCATACTATAGCAATTACATCTGACGGTGCAGTTATTTTAACTCAGCCATGATGGAGGAATATTGTGGAAGTAGTAAAAGGTATTGTAGTTAAGGCTATTGCAGGACGTGACAGAGGAAGTATCTTTGTCGTTAAGGAGCTAACTGAAAGCAGAGGTTATGTTTTAATAGCCGATGGCAAAACCAGAAAGTTAGAATCTCCTAAAAAAAAGAGCATAAAACATCTGAGGTTCACCAATACTGTGATTGATATTAATGATATTACTAATAAAAAGCTTAAAATGGCACTGAGAAATTTATATTGCTCAGAAGATGAAAGTGAGGTTTAGATTATGTCAAAAGACGATGTTATCGAAGTCGAAGCAACTGTCGTTGATGCGTTGCCGAATGCAATGTTTCAGGTAAAGCTGCCAAATGATCATGTGATTTTGGCTCATATATCAGGCAAATTAAGAATGAATTATATACGTATAGTACCTGGGGATAAGGTAACTGTTGAGATGTCACCTTATGACCTAACAAAGGGTCGTATTACTTGGAGAAGCAAGTAATTTGCAGATCAGGTAACCGTACCTTTTCTAACTATCAAAAGGAGGTATTTTCAATGAAAGTTAGACCTTCAGTAAAGCCTATGTGCGAGAAGTGTAAAGTAATTAAACGCAAAGGTAAAATAATGGTTATTTGCGAAAATCCAAAGCATAAACAAAGACAGGGCTAATATAGTCCCATAAATGGAGGTGCAATTAGTTAATGGCAAGAATCGCTGGAATTGACTTACCAAAGAATAAAAGAGTTGAAATAGCTCTTACTTATATTTTTGGTATTGGTAATACAACTGCAAAGAAGATTTTAGCTGATACAGGTGTTAATCCTGATACAAGAGTTAAGGATCTTTCTGAAAACGATGTTAACAAGCTGCGTGAATATATTGATAAGAATTGTAATGTTGAAGGTGATCTCAGAAGAGAGGTTGCTCTTAACATAAAGAGACTTGTTGAAATTAACTGCTATCGTGGAACACGTCATCGTAAGGGACTTCCTGTAAGAGGACAGCGTACAAAAACCAACGCAAGAACTCGTAAGGGTCCAGTTAAGACTATAGCTAATAAGAAGAAGTAAGGAGGGAAATGAACAATGGCACAGCAGAAAAAAAAGGTTACTATTAAGAGACGTAGAGAGCGTAAAAACATTGAAAACGGCGCTGTTCATATCCAGTCCACTTTCAATAATACGATCGTTACTATTACAGATGTACAGGGAAATGCAATCTCATGGGCTAGTTCAGGTGGATTAGGCTTCAGAGGTTCAAGAAAATCAACTCCATATGCTGCACAGAATGCTGCTGAAGTAGCTGCAAAGGCTGCTATGGAACATGGCCTTAAATCTGTAGAAGTATACGTAAAGGGACCTGGTTCAGGACGTGAAGCTGCTATCAGAGCACTTCAGACTGTAGGTCTTGAAGTTAAAATGATCAAGGATGTTACGCCGATTCCCCATAACGGATGCCGTCCTCCAAAGAGAAGACGTGTGTAGTTTTTGTATGTGTTAAACTGAGCTTGAGTTTGCTTGGTGTCGGATAAAATAATTAAGAGATTCGATATTTTTTAAAAAACGGAGGTAATAGCAATGGCTATTAGTAAAGAACCAATTCTGAAAAGATGCAAATATTTAGGAATCAGCCCTATGGTTATGGGTGTTGGCAAAGAAACAAAGCGTAAAGGCGATCAGGGAAACAGAAAAAAGGTTTCTGAATATGGTATGCAGCTTAAAGAAAAACAGAAGTTAAAATTTATATATGGTGTACTTGAAAAGCAGTTCTATCACTATTTTGAAATTGCTGAAAAACAGCAAGGTCAGGCTGGTACGAACTTAATTACAATTCTTGAATCAAGACTTGATAATGTTGTATTCAGAATGGGATTAGCTACTACAAGACGTGAGTCAAGACAGCTCGTTACACATGGCCACTTCAGCGTTAACGGTGTAAAGATAGATATTCCTTCTTACAGAATTAAACCTGGTGATGTTGTAACTCTCAGAGAAAACAGCAGAAAGAGTACAAAGTTCAAAGAGATCGTTGAATCAACAAACGGCAGAGTAGTTCCTCTTTGGCTTGATGCAAACAAGGAAGATTTCTCAGCTAAGATTGTTCGTATGCCTGTCAAAGAAGACCTTGACTATGAAGTAGAAGAGCATTTGATCGTTGAGTTGTATTCTAAGTAATTTGATTAATTACCGAAATAATATAACAGTCAGACGACTATTACTATTAATGTGATTGCGAAATAGGAGGGTTTTTATGCTTGAAAGAATAGAGAAACCGGAAATCGAAACAGTTGAGCTGAAAAGTGATGGCAAATACGGAAAGTTTGTTTTAGCGCCACTTGAGCGTGGTTATGGAATAACACTTGGAAATAGCTTAAGACGAGTATTACTCTCCTCACTGCCAGGTGTGGCTGTTACTTCTGTTAAAATTGATGGAGTACATCATGAACTTTCAACAATTCCAGGTGTTAAGGAAGATGTAACTGAAATAATCCTTAGCATTAAGGGTCTAACAGCTAAACTTCATAGCGATGGTCCGAAAACAATATTTATTGAAGCTGAAGGCGAATGTGAGGTTACTGCAGGTGATATAAAAACCGATTCTGAGGTTGATATTCTTGATCCTGGAATGCATATTGCCACACTTAGCAAGGATGCCAAATTATATATGGAGATTACCCTGGACAGAGGCAGAGGTTATGTTTCAGCTGAACGCAATAAGCAAATTATAAATATGCCTATCGACGTAATCGCTGTTGATAGTATATATACTCCTGTTTTAAAGGTCAACTATCAGGTAGAAGATACTCGACTTGGTCAGGTTACAGACTTTGACAAGCTTACATTAGAGGTTTGGACAGATGGGACTATATCTGCCAAGGAGGCTATATCTCAGGCAGCCAATCTCCTCAACGAGCATCTAAAGCTATTCATTGACCTTTCAGAGGAAGCATGTATAGCTGAAGTATTAGTCGAAAAAGATGATAAGGGTAAAGAAAAAATCCTTGAGATGACCATTGAGGAACTTGACTTATCGGTACGTTCATTTAATTGTTTAAAGCGTGCAGGTATAAATACCGTTGATGATTTGATCAATAAATCAGAAGAAGAAATGATGAAGGTTCGTAATCTCGGTAAAAAATCTTTCGATGAGGTAAAGGAAAAATTACAGTCACTTGGATTTGACCTTTCTTCAGAAGAGGAATAGCAAGTAAATATATATGTGCTGATTATATCGGCATTCAACTATAAAGGAGTGAATTTCAATGCCAGGTACAAGAAAGCTGGGTAGAACAACAGATCACAGAAAAGCAATGCTTAGAGCTATGGTTACTTATCTGCTTGAAAACGGACAGATAGAGACTACAGTTACAAGAGCAAAGGAAGTTCGTGCTGTTGCTGAAAAAATGATAACCCTTGGTAAGAATAATGACCTACACTCCAAGCGTCAGGTGTTATCATACGTTACAAAGGAAGGCGTTGTCAAGAAGTTATTTGATGATATCGCACCTAAGTATGCTGACAGAAACGGCGGTTATACACAGATTATTAAAATCGGTCCACGTCGTGGTGACGCTGCAGAGATGGCTATTATTAAGCTAGTGTAGTGTTAATTAAATAAGATATAAATAAAAAGGTTGATCTTATAAAGGTCAACCTTTTTTATATATCATAAAACATAACTTTATTAAATCGAATCTATCCGGCACAAATATATGGTGACTAACAGAAAAAGTGTATTTATGGGGTGTTTTAAATTGCAGTCTGTTATAATCGCTCATAAGTATAGAATAAAAATTTATAGCTGTATGATATTTCATAGTAAAGTGGTATTCTGTACTTTATAGAATATATTATAATACAAGAGTATTATGATATTTTGATAGAATATGTTTTAGAATAATTGGGAAAATATTGTTGACTTAATATAAACAAAATGATAGAATAATTACAGGCTATGTTAAATGTTATTTTGTCCATTAATTTAATGGAATACCACATTTTAAAGGAAATGTTATATCAATTGAATTTAATACTTATTATAAAGGGCTAACGCCATATCAGTCAATATCAAAGAATACACCAAATAAAGTATGTAATATTAACGATGTTGTTAAAAATATTTTGTGGGTGAGTTTAGAAATTAATGTTACAAAAATGTTTGACTACAACAAATTACTTATACAAGGAGATGAACACTGATAATGGAAAGAGCAAAATGGAAAGCTGTATTATACTATTCGTTACATATTGCTCCGTTAATCACTATAATTTTTTTGGAATTTACAGATGTTTTATATAATTTTAAAGAACCTGTATTCAAACAGGAATATACATTTTATATAAGAGAATTAGCCTTTGTTTTACTTTTAATTATCAATATAGTTTTAATAACTATAAGAAAGATATTTGACTTACCGAAAAATAAACATGTAGCAGCAATCATAATAGTATGTTATCTTGGTATTTCATCAATGATATCTCTTGTTTATGGTGGTAATAACGGTATGCAATTTTATTCGCCGGATAAAACAAACATTGTTACATTTGAAGAAAATTATCTTCTGTTTACTAAAAGTGTCAGAATAAGAAGATCATATTGGGGTTTTTTTTCAGTACCAATAGAATTGGTGGAAGGGTATCGACATACTAATTCAAAATTTTATGCAGATTTTAAATGGCTGAGTGAAAATGATTTATATGTAAAAATTTATCCCGAACAAGAGAATTAGGAATATCCTCCAAAATATTATAACATAATTGATCTGGAAAAAAGCGAGATAATATCAAAGGAACAATACGAGAACTTAA
>OBID01000056.1_pt1 | contig 48523 bp, 41 predicted proteins | sample 1519781 | NCBI WGS metagenome assembly OBID01 (sample SAMEA3991478, study PRJEB22521) | metagenome | biome: anthropogenic terrestrial biome; feature: sewage plant; material: sludge | place: Sweden | collected 2012-09-26 | reverse complement strand
CTTATCTCAAAAGAATATGCTGATGAAAGACGAAAACTGATCAATCCTGATCGCGCTTTGAGTCGCATCGACGCCGGCAATCCTGCGCTCAAAGATGGGGATACCATTTATCTGACGGTAGCCGACAAGGATGGTAATATGGTATCGCTGATTCAAAGTAATTACAGGGGCTTTGGCTCAGGTATGATGGCAGACGGGCTTGGTTTTATGTTCCAGGATCGTGGAGAGCTATATAGCCTCACAGATGGTCAAAACAATACCTATGCTCCTCATAAAAGGCCATTTCACACGATTATTCCTGCTTTCATGACTAAAGATGGGCAGCCCATCATGAGTTTTGGAGTCATGGGCGGAGGGTATCAGCCACTGGGTCATGTAGAGATCGTGATGGATGTCGTCGATTTCGGCATGAACGTACAGGAAGCAGGCGATGCCCCGCGTATAGACCATGACGGGTCTTCAGAGCCTACGGGAGAAAAAATGGAAGGGTCCGGTACTGTGATGCTGGAGTCCGGATTTCCGTATGAAACGATTCGGGAGCTTATGCGTAAGGGACACAAAGTGGGCTATGGACTGGGAGGTTACGGAGGCTACCAGTGCATTCGGTTTGATCCGATCAGAAAGGTTTATTTTGGGGCTAGTGAGTCCAGGAAAGATGGCCAGGCTGCGGGCTATTAAGTGGAGGGTTACATTTTTTGACACATAAATTTGCCGTTTTTTACATTTTTTGACACCTTATTTTAGTTAAATAAAACATTTTTTGACACATAAATTTGTCTTACTTATACACTTTTTGACACAAAAATGTTAAATTTGTTCAAATCAAAGGTATAAGTGAAGCGAAATAGCTATTTAAAATTACTGGAATGGAAACAAAGCAAGAGCCGCAAACCTTTGCTCTTGGAGGGTGCAAGGCAGGTTGGTAAGACATGGCTCATCAGAGAATTTGCAACGCATGAATATAAAGAATTTTATTACTTCAATTTTGAAGATGATCCTGAATTAAATAATATTTTCAGCGGAAACAAAGATCCCGCACAATTAATCGAAAAACTTAGTCTCAAGCTAAATAAGAAAATTGTATCCGAGGATACTTTGATTTGTTTTGATGAAATACAACTATGTACTGAAGCGTTGACCAGCCTCAAATACTTCCAAGAGAAAGCGCCTGAATATCATATCATTTCCGCTGGTTCGCTACTGGGTGTAAGTATTGGGAAACAAAGTAGTTTTCCGGTTGGAAAGGTAAATTTTTTAACGCTGTATCCACTGAGCTTTTCTGAGTTTTTAGAGGCTATTGGAGAAAAAATGGCTTTAGACTTTGTAATAAAAAATACTTCCTTAGAGGCCATTCCTGACTTTTTACACGAAAAACTCCTCGAGCTGCTCAAAAGATATATGTTTTTAGGAGGTATGCCAGAGGTGATTCAAGACTATATCACGAATAAAGATATACGCCAGGTGAGACAGATTCAAATGGAGATCCTTAAATCGTATCAAAGAGACTTTTCGAAATATGCAGACAAGTCGCAATCTCTAAAAATTTCTGAAATCTGGAACTCTATTCCTTATCAGCTAGCTAAAGAAAATAAAAAATTTAAGTACAAAGATGTCAATAGTAATGCGAGAGCAAGTACCTATGAGATGTCTTTTGAATGGCTGAGAAGTGCAGGTCTAATTTATAAAGTATACCAAATCAGAGCTTCAAAACTGCCTTTGGCAGGGTATGCAGATCATTCTATTTTCAAATTATATTCCCTGGATACCGGTTTACTTGCCGCTATGTTAAACCTAACCCCTGAAATTATATTGAAACCTTCAGATATCTTTACTGAATATAATGGCGCTTTTGTTGAAAATCTTGTTTGCGGCGAATTGATAAAAAGTATTGCAGAAGAAACTTCGAGTAGTTTGTTTTATTGGAGCTCAGATAGAATTGCAGAGGTAGATTTCATTTTCCAATTTGAAAATGAAATAATTCCTTTGGAAGTAAAAAGCGGATTGAATAAAAACACTAAAAATTTGAGAAGTTATGAAGTTAAGTTTAAACCCAAAACGATCATCCGGGCATCACCTCGAAATTTCGACAAACAAGGTAACTTTATCAACATTCCATTATATGCGCTCATGGGCCTGAACGACATTCTCCATGTATACCTCAATCAACAATCTTAATAAATAAAAATATCACCATTCAATGAAACTGGGAAAATCAAGATTCGAATTTCAATTAGACAAAATTGATAAATTATTTGCTGAAGCCAAAGTGCAGGAAGATCCAGCTCAGTGGTTATTTACACATGACCTGCGCACACCTGCCTTTATGCTGGAGGGATTGTCTAAGATGTATGCAGCTCACCATAACAAACCTTTGTTTAAAAAGCTTAATGAAAAATTTAAAACCTTGGAAGATATCCTTGGGGGCATTGACTATTACGCTGCATTTTCCAAAGAATTTGAAGCCGCCGGAAGAGTGCCTGCTCCGATAATTAAAGTACTGGACGCTAAATCGAAAGAAAAAATTCAACTACTCAATGAAATATTGAAGAAAGATCATTGGCTGGACGGCAAAGGCGTTGAAAAAATAAAAACCGTACTCAAAAAAGCGGATTGGCTTCAAGACAAAAAAGAAATTAGTTTATTTAAAAAATTTTATAAAAAGGAAATTGAAGAAATCCAAAAGTTTGTAGGTGCTACTAATTTTGTCTTTACCGATGTAGAGTCGGATATCCATGAATTGCGCAGAAAAATTCGGTGGCTTAGCATATATCCACAAGCCCTTCAAGGTGCCATTCAATTAAAGTCCAATAAGCGAGCTACAAACGACTTGAAAAAATACCTGACGGAAAAAATCGTGACCTCTCCTTACAATCAATTACCTAAGCCTGTGCCAGGTGCAGCCATCATGTGTCTGGAAAAAAACTATTTTCTGGCACTCAGCTGGATGATCTCTACTTTGGGCGTCATCAAAGATGATGGTCTAAGGGTAGAAGCATTAAAAGAGGCTTTGCAACAAAAAAAGAAAATGAGCGACACCCGGGCCCTGGCTGCTGCCCACCAATTATTGGGTGAGGAATACCCGACTACGCAATCATTGCTCAATCATGCGGCTATGATTTGTAAAGATTATTTCAGCCAAAACTATTTAAATGGATTGGTGATAGATTGAGTAAAAAAGGATATTGATAAAACTCTAGAAGAATACCTATCTTTTTTCAATTATTTTTAATCAGATAAAATACAATAATTATGCGCTTTCGATTTTTAGCCTCTACCTTCCTGCTGCTGCTCGCATTGACCACCTTTGGACAATCAAATGACAAGGAGCCCATCTTCGTAATCAGGGGTTTTTCTATCTCTGCACCTAAACCGGCTGATGTAGATCAGTTCATTCGGTTTATCCATGAGGATCTGGCACCACGAAAAGTCAATACCCTTTTGCTGCGCGTAGATTATAATTACCAATACACCTCACACCCGGAGCTCAGAGATTCTATTGCATTGTCCTCTGCCGATGTCAATGCTTTAGTCACTGCCTGTCGACAACATCAGATTCGGATCATCCCTCAAATCAATTTGTTGGGTCATCAATCCTGGCACTCCAAACTTTCGAAACTCCTGGAGGTATATCCTCAGTTTGACGAGACTCCACAGGTAATACTACCGGCTGAATATAAATGGCCTAATGCAGATGGCCTGTATTGTAAAAGTTATTGCCCACTACATCCTGATGTACATGCTATAGTATTTGACCTGATGGATGAGATCTGTGACGCATTTCAGACAGATGCCTTCCATGCAGGTATGGACGAAGTCTTTTATATTGGAGATGATAAGTGCCCACGATGCAGTGGCAGAGACAAGGCAGAATTATTTGGTGGCGAAGTACGTACGCTCAGCGATCACCTGCGTATAAAAAACAGAGAATTGTGGATCTGGGGCGATCGGCTCATAGACGGCAAAGCCACCGGCATGGGCATGTGGGAGGCCAGCATGAACCAAACTGCCCGTGCCATTGACATGATCCCCAAAGATGTCGTGATTTGTGACTGGCACTATGAGCGACCGGACCAATCAGCAGTTTATTTTGCGATGAAAGGACTTAGAGTCATCACCTGCCCTTGGAACAAACCGGATGTCGCTATAGCCCAGGCAGAAGATATGGCCCGATGGAGAAAATATGCCACCAAAACCATGAAACCTCAATATTATGGTATGATGCAAACGATATGGACGGGCGCTGCGCCATTTGTCAACAGGCTACATGCTGTACCATCCTCCAATCCTGCTACCGGAGGAGAGAAAGGCAACAGCCCGGATACCTTTAAAGCTTTATTTAAAAAAATGGACGAACTCGAAGCAGGCAATCAATGAAACCATTCATAGTTCTCTGCTTACTCTCCATTCTGTTATCGTGCAAAAAAGATTTATCACATCCCAACGTAGTATTTATACTCAGTGACGATCAGGGCTGGGGTGATATGAGTAGTCATGGCAACCCTGTCCTTCAAACACCGACGCTTGATCGCCTGGCTACCGAAGGATTTGAATTCAATAGATTTTTTGCCTCTCCCTTGTGCGCTCCTACGCGCGCGAGCCTGCTCACGGGCAGGTACCATATGCGTACAGGGGTGACCTCGGTATCCAATGGGCTCGAGATCATGGACGAAGATGAGACGACACTAGCCGAAATGTTTAAAGCCAGTGGATACAGCACAGGGATATTTGGAAAGTGGCACAATGGTGCCCATTATCCTCATCGACCCGAAGATCAGGGTTTTGATGAGTTCATCGGATTTTGTGCAGGCCACCTCACCAATTATTTCAACACCACCCTCGAGCACAGCACCAATCGACCCGATGAGCATCCTACGGAAATCAAATCAGTAGGATACATCACTGATTTTCTCGCTGACCAGGCTATAGATTTTATTAAACGACATAAGCAACAACCCTTTTTTTGTTATGTTCCATTCAATGCACCTCACAGTCCTTTTCAAGTGCCCGATGCTTATTTTGACAAGTATAAATCCAGGGGACTCGATGATACCCTGGCCAGCATCTATGGCATGGTAGACAATCTTGATTTTAATATCGGCCGCCTGCTGCAATCATTAAAGGACCAGAGGCTCGATAAAAATACTATCGTGATATTTATGTCGGACAATGGTCCCAACGGAGTTCGGTACAATGGTTACATGAAAGGAATTAAAGGCCAGGTAGACGAAGGCGGGGTTCGGGTACCGTCGATGGTCCTCTGGCCAGGTCAGATCAAAGCAGGTACCAGCACTGACCAGATAGCAGCCCATATCGATTGGTACCCCACTTTACAGACCCTTTGTCATTTAAATACCCTTGCCGGCAAACCCATCGATGGTAAAGATCTGAGTGGAATAATATTGAATAAAACAGATACCTTATCTGATCGCAAAATTTTTAGCCATGTGGCTTTTTTAGAAAAAGAGCTCAAACCTAAACCAGGCTCTGTGCGTACCCCACGATATCGTATGGTATGGAAATCTGCGGCAGCTGAACTTTATGACATGTCTTCAGACCCTCAACAGCTGGTAAATCTCGCAGCCACCGACTCGATCACCTTATCGACTCTTTCCAATCTGTACCAATCCTGGTTTTCATCAGCCACCCAGGATTATCAGCCCATCAAACCGGTCAACGTAAATACCTCTTATATCGAGCTCCCTGCATATGAATCTACTTTTACCGGCAGCCTCCATTATGCCGAAGGACATGGCTGGGCACATGATTGGCTCCAACACTGGGCCACGACTGAAGATGAGATCAGCTGGAGCATCATCAGCGATACTCCGACCACCTTTACAGCCTACCTCAAATATACCTGCCCGGCCGGAGATACCGGTTCCATCATCACTACCTACATCAATGAGGCACCTGTCGCCTCCGCTAAAATCATCGTACCCTTTGATCCACCATTGACCCCCAGCCCTGACCGGGTGATCAGGAAAGAAGCTTATGAAAAGGAATGGCGGATGATGGAGCTTGGTAAGATCGTGGTACCGTCTGGTCAGAGCAAGTTGAGCTTGAGGGCTAGTGAGGTGAGGCATGGGATGGTGGGCGAGGTGATGGGGGTAGTGATGGAGCGGTGAGGAAGGTGGTGCAGTCCTCGTCGCAATCAACTCCAGGCACAGCCAAACACTCACACTTTATTATTTCTATATTCCCTCCTTGATATTCCTTGCTTTCCCATAGCAATCAACCAATGCCAAAGCGCCACCGGACACCCATCACCTGATCACATCAAACATCCTCGAATACTTCACCGTAAAACTCCGATTATCAAATCGATCCAGGCCCCGATTTTCATTAAATACCAAAAACAAACCGGTATTGGACTGCTGCAACCATCCCAGCCTCAGGTTGAAAGACCATTTGTCGAGGACATCATTAAATTGGGTAAGGCTCTGGACATATAATCTGGGTGTAAAAGAATAGGATATCCTCGATCGAAGTATCGTTGTATTAAAATCACCATAGGGTAACCGCACAATATTGCTATTGAGACCCCACTCGGAGGTAAACTTGTCTCCGAGGCGGACATTAAATCCAAAAGTCGTACTGGCCCGATGACCGCCAAAAAAACCACCGATGACTTCACGTACATTAAAGGATATGTTTTTACTGGTATTCGTCATCCATACAAACTGACCTTCGTTGTGAGAATATGACCCCGCCGGTACGATAACCCCAGTGGCGATCTCAAAAGGCGTGAAAACCCCTTCGGTGGTAAAATTGATTCCGGTGTGGACCTCCATGCCGTTTTCCCATTCCCAATGATTGTCTATATGGAGAAAACTGGTCTCCAGTTTTTTATTGCCGTAATTCCAGTAGCTGCGATAAGAAATATGAGGTCTGAGCTCCAACAATCCTGCTTTGCCATTCATGCGCCAATGGTATAGGATATTGGCTTCGGGTTTGCGGAAGCTATTGCGCAACAAAAATCCAACTTCCGGATTAAATCCACTGCCAAGCTCACTATAACCTGCACCCACATTGAGTTTATTCCACTCATAATTATAGTTTAGTTTAAAGGAATGATCATTTTCTTCGATACCCGGGGTGGAGGATTTGGCCAGGAACCCAGTGAGCTGGGCTTTTTTGCCGAGGCCCCATTTGCCATCAATGGCCAGCACTCTATTATAATGGTCTTCGCCGGGTCCCAGGTTTTCTTTGTTGATGAAAGCAGCGCCGATGCGGGAGAGTTTGGCAAATTCGTGGCTCACGCGCGCAATCGTATAATTGCTCTTTGCAATGGAGTTGGACTCTACCTGATCAGTAAACATGGAGAGAAAACCGACATTGGTATGATTGATTTTGCCGGAGAGCCGAGCCCCGCCGACGATGGGTACGATAGAACCATCATCCCCGATCCCAATGCGTCTGCTAAAAAACATTTCTACCTCCCCGGGGCTCCCAACGCCAAACTGGCCTGCATTCTCCAGGAAAAAAGGTCTTTTCTCGGGGAAAAAAAGATTGAAGCGGTCGATATTGACCTGTTGGTCATCCACTTCTACTTGAGCAAAATCCGTATTGTACGTGAGGTCGAGCGTAAGACTCGGGGTAATGCTGTATTTTATATCACCCCCGACATTGGCATCGGTGCTCGTTTTTCTGGGGGACACCAGGTTATTGGCCGTCACATTGCCCAGGACATAGGGTATCACTTTGAGATTGCCCGGACTCTGAAGTTCGAGGTCGGTTAGGGTACCCTCCATAGAAAGGCGATGAAGATTAAACTCCACAGGGATGGGAGACCAAAAAGCAGCTTCATTGTTCTTCTGTATGTTACGCTGAAAGTTGACACCCCAGGTTTGATCTTTCCCACTTAGATACCGCAATGTCCTGAAAGGAATTGCAAACTCTGCTGACCAGCCTATGGCGGACACCTTTGTTTTTACAGTCCAGGAGGCATCCCAATTGAGGTTGATACCACCGATGCGGCCGCCCTGCTGACGATTGGCATTGACACTGCCCTGGCCTTCATTGTCTACTTGCGCATCATATTCAATCCCTGCCGGATTGGTACCGAACACAAACCCATTCTGTCCATCTTTATAGGTATCGAGGATAAACAAAAATGCATCAGTGGCATCGAGGGAAGCGTCGCGTCGGGAGTCTGAGATGATTATTTTTTCCGGTGTCTTATCGTGGCAGACTGCGGACAGATATAAATTCTCTTTGTCATAACAGATCCTTACCTCGGTCATTTCAGATATAGGCTGACCGGCATAAGGTTGGGTCTGGGTAAGATCGCCAAAAGCTGGTATGTCTGACCAAGCCGAATCTGCTAAAACTTCCCCATCGATCACGGGTCGCCTGGTGAGTTTGTGAGCTTTGGTAGTGGGCCTCACACCGGTATAGGCAGAAGTAGTACCACTCATAGTATTACTGCCATTGACCCCCAGGGTGCCCAGACTACCATTGGTTTGGGCCAAACCTAACTGATACCCTGCAAAACAAATAATGAAGATGATTGAAAACCTCACTTTCCTGGCTTTTAATGGATCATAAAAATAATTAAGGATACCAAACTAATAAAAATACCCGGGCGTACAAAACACCTCCTGGTAATATCTCTCACCTGGATACCTTCAGCGTAGCTGTCACCGGAAAATGGTCAGAATACCTGACCCTGTGTATGGTAAAATTGGTCCCCTTTAAAGACTGACTGCACAAAACCTGGTCGATATGTAAAAAAGGCAGTTTGCCGGCATAGGTGTAAGCCAGGCCATTGCCAGATTGCAGCCAGGCATCATTGAGCTGTCCGGAAAGCAACCTAAAAATATACGTGCTGGGAATATCATTAAAATCTCCAGCCAGAATAAACGGATGCGGAGAATGATCCATTACTTTCTTAAGCTCTTCTGCCTGATCCGTCCTAAGGAGCAGAGCTTCTTTGTATCGGTTGAGGACTCTTTTTATTTTTTGCCAGGTGGAAGCATTTTTAATATTTGCGGCATTCATCAATTGCTCGGTTTGCCCGGAGATCCGGTTGGAGACCAGGTGTACATTGTATATACGCAGCGTATCCTGATGATAAAGGATGTCTGCCCAGGTGGTGCCGTTGCCTTTGGACCTGCTATCTAGGATCCCTTTGGAGAGGATAGGGTGCTTTGAAAATATGGGTCTGGCATTGACAGCCTCTTTGAGGGTAGAATAATAGTTTTTTTCGATCGAGTCTCTTATCTTTTTGACGGATGGATTCGATAGTTGCCATTCCTGAAAACAAAGTATATCCGCTTTTTGATTGAGGTAAAAATTCCATTCCGCAGGTCGATTGGCAGGCAGGCTGGAGCCAATATTGTGAGATAATATTTTCAGGCCATCTGAGGTAGGTTCAGGTAAAGAAATATTAAAAAACGACTGTCTAAAAAGGGTAGAGAACCCGATCAGCAAAATAAAAAGCAACCATGCTCTATGGTTTTTGATCATCAATCCTACCAGGAATAAAACACCTGTCAAAATATATAGATAGGGGAAAACCAGACTTGTAAATGCTGCCGGCCAAAATAAACGCGGATCAATATAACCTGACCAGCCACTGATCAGTAGTGCCAGTGCAGCCAGCACAGCAATAATGACAAAAGATTTGTTCAATAGTTTATTCTTCATCGGTCAGATGAGCGATATAGAGAGATTATAATTTTGGCATGAAAATAAGCAAATCTTTTGTCAAGCGCAGTCAATTCATTTCAACCATCCTCTATTCTTCGTGTCAGTTCAGCCCCAGAGTCTCCGGTAGTTAAAATGCAAAAAATATCAATCTGTCGTATTACCAGATATCTTTCAAAACCCACCTGTTATCAGTATACAACGTTGGATATCCATTTTCAAAAAAAAATCTTAGCACAGTTTATATTTTTAAATTGAGAATAGGGAATAGACATCCCGAAACTTCGGGAGGCAAGGACAGACAACTAAGTAACTTATTTAAAAAACCATATTTTATGAAAACACGACATCTATTTTGCCTTTTATTACTCAGCACAGGTATGATCTATACTTCCTGTACGCGTGACCAGGTGATATCGGCAGACCAGCCTATATCAGAAGCTGAAGCCATACAATGGAAACCTGCTGATGGCATAGCCCGGTTTATTCCACAGGAGTATAAAGACAATATCCTGGCAGAAGACTTGGCCTTTGCAGAAAGATTACTACTTAACCCTAAAGAAGAGGATCTAGCTGCTCGTGGACAAGAGATCCATATAGCCGCAGGGTCCAGCAATGCATTGGCAGCGGCTATTGCATCAGCGGGTCATGGAGATGTGATCGTATTGGATCCTGGTGATCACTTCGAGACAGGTACCGTCTATATTGATAAGACGATCAGTCTGATGGGTTATGGAGCCAACTATATCTCCAGTGGGGTGGTATATGCCTCAGACTTTAATGTAAAATCGGCATTACATGTTACGGCTAAAGGTTGCATTTCGACTATTAGAGGAATTACATTTAAAAGCACAGAGACTCATCCTGGGGTATGTATATTTCTCGAAAATACCAAAAGCATAAAAGTACTATACAATACTTTCGAAAACTGGAATCTGGCAATTATGTCTGCGGCAAGTGATTTTGGAACCATCCTTGGCAACAAGATTATTGCTGACCCCAGTTGGTCTACAGGCGAAATTCTTGAAGCTGATGGAATGCTTTTTTCTGATGGTAAACACAATCAAGTGACCAATAACGAAGTGAGCCAGGCCTTGTTGGGTATATTTGCAGGAGGTAGCCAGGGCATGGATTTTGGCAATTATACGCATGATTGTTTTATTGGTCAAATATTTTGTAGAGTCCCTGCTGGTGGGTATATGCATGGTGGTAGTACCATTGATGGTATCGATATTGACACCAAAACTTCAGCGGCGAGATGGTTGGCAGCATTTAACAAATCCGAAAACAACGCTTTCACCGGGTACCTGATCATCGATGGAGCCCATGATAACAATCTTCAAAATAATTCTACCAAAACAAATGGAGCTTACGACTATTATGCAGTAGGTGATAGTCATCTCTTCGGTTTTTTTACACCCAAAGCCTTTAACAATACGATCAACGCTTATGGGTATCAAACTGTTAAAAATTGCGCAGTAAATACAATCATCAGAGGCGGTATATTAATCGACCCTGCACTAGATCCATGTGAATAAGTAGGATGTAAAGAATGGTTATATTGATTTGCTAAATCGTAATAGGTTTAGCAAATCTTTTTTTTTATAACGGATCAACTACGACCAGTGTGAAATTGGTATGAGGCACTTGTTAACTTGTGTGAAAAAGTATAGCCAACTTCATCACCCAGACATCCTAGTTTTTTGAATCTCCTTTGGTATGGTCTAACCAGAGACCATCCGGTGACCAGATGGAGAATAATCTTATGCATTCTACCTTTTATGGCTCCTGTCAAAAGATGCCTGAAGATAACTAATTACTTTTTTATCAAATTGTCCGATATCTGTGAGTACGACCATGTGAGAGATCCGCGGCATAGGTCCTGTGAGCTTTGATTTCTGGAGCGTATCATCAAAAGCTTGATCTCCAAGATCTACGCCAAGTCGAATCTCTTTGGGTTTGATATTGATCGCTGCAAACTCCCTGGTCGCAGTAAAGGAGAGGTATGTTTTCTTCGGAATAAGTTGCGCATCCGGAAATAAGCTCATTATTTTCCTGGAGACCACTTCAAATAATGGGCGCATCTGCTCACTTTTAATAAATTGATTGTCGAGCAGACTCGATTCATTTTGATACACTGGCATACCATGATTGAGATAGAGACCAGCCAGCAGGGAGGCTTGCATGTGATTGAGCTCGTGGCTGGATTTTAACCAATTAGTGATCTCCATTTGTTTGGTGAGCCCCGAGGCCTTCACTACCGGCAGCCATTGTTCAAGTGATTTGCCAGTTTTTTCTTTTGCGGATTGGATAAACTCCTGCTCAAATTCTCCTGATGTTTTCGCCATGATATAATTTTTTTACCTCCAGACACCTAAAATAAAGCCGACAATCGTAAAATACAACGTGATAAAACCACCATTGATCAGGATGTACTTCCACGAGCGCATTTCAAATAGACCTATGATGGTAAAAATCAAGGCTGAAAACCCAAACCCTGCCAGGAATCCGGCCGTAGTACCCCATGCCATATCCGTTTTGTCATCTCCCAAAAAAAAAGCCATGTTATAACTGATGAGCAATGCCAGGATAAAACTCAGTCCGTAGACTTTAGGGGGATTTAATTTTTTTAACTGTTCATCCGTAAGTCCATTTTCTTTTTTCCAGGCATGGTAAAACATCGCTGGCGAATACCATAAGGCACCCAGGGCAAGATTGGCAATGGCGCAGACGATGACTGCAAAATGATTGATATGTATTTCCATTTATTTTTTTATGACAAAAAAACTACAACTAACCGATAGCGTATTGGAAAAAATTTACCTCATCGTTTAATTCTTGTAAATCATCTACTTTTTAAAAGCGTGTAATAAATCAAATGACAGTCCCGTGATCAGGACATGACATAATCTGTCTCTTTAGAGTCAGTCCATTTCTGTAGCGAGGATGTATCGCTATTCATTAGAACAAATATCCAAGGTGCCAAGTCGGTTGCGGACGACAAATGCCCTATTATATATCCTTGGAGTACAGTTTTGAATAAAAAATATTATGGTCAAGCAGAAAGCTATTCTGATGAGGAGCGTATCGCTATTAATCATTAACATCAAGGTAATTTTCAAATAAATAAGATAACAAAACTCAGGAATAGGATTAGGTCCTTATTGGAAATATTTTACCTCACCCAACAGGGATATAATTCAGGTAATCGAATTGTTTCTGCATATATTGTTTCGGTGTAAACCCTGAAAACGATTTAAAGTCATTGATAAAATGTGCCTGGTCATAAAAACCGCTATCAAAGGCGATTTTCGTCCAGTCTGCTTCTTTGGCCGTCGCTATTTCTTCAATGGCTTTTTGAAAACGAGTGATTTTAAGAAACCCCTTTGGGGTGAGGCCGACATAGTCTTTAAATAGCTTGATGAGGTGTTTTTGAGAATAGCCTACTTTGGCAGCGATTTGTTCTATAGACTGCTGATTGGGAGAAGTAATTATTTGATTTACTGCATAGTCTATAAATGGGTTTATGACCAGTTTGTTTTCAAATTTTTTTCGCAGAAAAGATTCGGCTATTAAAAATTTTTGACAGATGGAGGCTGTTGCGAGGATCTTTTCTCTGAGCTCCATGATCTCATAAGTCAATACAAGGTCACCATCTACGACACTATCTGTCAACTCATGGAGAGGCATCTGTACAAAAGGATAAGCTTTGCCTCTATGAAAATTGATGATGAACATTTCGCTGTCCTTACCGGAAGGGATAGTGATAAATTTGTTTCTGATACCAGAAAACCAAACATGGCGACAAGCCTGGATTTCTTTAAGTGAGTCATTATCGTAGATATACTTTGGATAATCCGTCAGGTCTATAACGATATTGACATGACCATCAGGCAAAAAACGGTCCACAGTATGAACAGGGTGGTAGTCACAATAATAGACAAAGCTCTCTATAAATTGACTGAGTGGAAATGACGGTATATATAGCTCGAATATCATGATGGGTAAGAAGGTTAAAGGTAACTTTTTCGGATATTTTCCTGATACAATATGTCAGCAGTTGATTCAATAAGCACTGTCACTTACTATTTTCTTTCCCATTCCTGTAACCTTTCATAACTTAGGGAGTTTACCTCTATACAAACCGTGACAGAAGAGACCGATAACGAACTGATGTACCTGGTGCGTTCTGGCGAAGTAGAACGACTGGCTGACCTGTATGATCGATACCAGGGCCAGTTGTTTGGATTTTTTAATGGCATGACTAAAAATCGGGTCTTGAGCGCCGACCTGGTACAGAATGTGTTTTATCGGATCTTAAAATATCGGCAGCAGTTTCAGGGAGGACAGTTTAAATCATGGATGTTTCATATAGCGCGCAATGTATACCATGATCAGTATCGAAATAAAAACAATACACATCATGCCTCTTTGGACGACTACAAAGAAGTCATGGTGGCTGAACACCAGGCGGATGGTGAGCTACACAAACAAGATCAATCAGAATGGCTAAAGAAAGCGATGGCAGCGCTCTCCGATGACAAAAGAGAAATTATCCTATTGAGTAAATACCAGGAGAAAAACTATAAAGAAATCGGAGAAATATTAGGATGTACCGAAGGTAATGTCAAAGTAAAAGTGTTTAGAGCACTGCATGATCTCAAGCTCTTGTATAAAAATTATGAAAGCAATGTGCCTCAATAAATAGAAATACTATGTCTGAATACGAATTAAATATATTAAAGAAAAAATACCACGATGGCGTCCTGGATCTGGATGAATGGAATCTACTCGAGCAAGCCATATCTCAAGGTAAAATAGACTTGAAAGATTTGCCTTCTTTGCAAAAGTTAGAAATTGATCTCGCCAGGATACCCGGAGAGGATACTCCACCGGCTGTGCGCAGCGCAGTAGTCGAGATGATCAAAAAGGAAAAAAGAGAAGTGCCGGTAAAAACGGTATCACTAAGAGAATGGATGATTCGTAGCGTACTGGCGGCAGCGGCTATGATGACAGGCGTACTGATAGGATATGTGATACCCGGGCGCTCCTCTGCTCAGGTATCGGAAGTAGCCAAACTACAATCGGAGATGGAGTCACTCAAAGAAACAGTCATGTTAAACCTGCTGCAAAAAGAATCTACTACAGACAGGCTCAAGGCGGTAAGTTATAGTTATGATCTGGATCAAAGCAGCCATCGGGTGATCAATGCCCTGCTCACGACACTCAATGAAGACAATAATATCAATGTACGCCTGGCATCTGTAGAAGCCCTGCAACAATATGGCACCCAACCTTGGGTAAGAACACAACTGGTCAAATCGATCAGTCGGCAAAACTCACCTTTAGTGCAGGTAGCCCTGGCTGAATGTATGGTAGCGCTTAAAGAAAAAACTTCGGTGATCGAATTCAAAAAATTAATCGACAGCAAAGACACTCCTGAAGATATCAAGACAAGGCTAAAAGATTATATACAACAAATCATTTAATCAATATAATAACCCGATAAGATGAATAAAATAATTTTTGTTCTGGCCGTGCTGTGCATCGCCAGCAGCTCAGCGCAAGCACAACGATTCACTGAATCTATAACAAAAACATACACTTTTGAAAAAAAGAATGCACAAAATGCAGTACTCATCTACAATATCGATGGGGATGTCCAGGTAGAAGGCACCACCGGTGATCACGTGATCGTCGTCGTGGAGAAAATCATCACTGCTAAGACCGAAGCACGATTAGCTATTGGGAAAGCAGAAATACAACTCGGTAGCATGGATTTAGCGGATAGCCTTATATTTTATGTAAAAGGCATTGGCCAGGAGTTTGGTCGCAACCCGGGTCGTAAAAATAACTCGGGCCATGGTGGTTGGGGCTATATCTGGAATCAAGGAAACAATCATAATGATCTGCAGTACGAATACACCATGAATTTTAAAATAAAAGTCCCGAGAAATGTACATGTCATGGCCTCTACAGTCAATGACGGAGATGTGTTGGTATCTAACACTAATGGTGAGGTGATCGCACGTAATGTCAATGGCCATATCAAATTAAAAGATATCAGCGGGGCCACCAATGCCAATACCATCAATGGCAATGTAGACATAGATTACACCAAAAACCCCGGTAGTGACTGCAGGTACTACACCCTCAATGGTGACATCCGTGTCAATTTCCCCAGTATCGTGTCTGGCAGGATGTCTTTCAAATCATTTAATGGCGACCTGTATACCAATTTTGATCCATTGACTTCGCTGCCTCCTGTAGTCAATAAGAAAGAAAGTGACAAAGGTGTAAAATATAAAATAGAAGATCAACACTACCAAATTCGAACTGGGGGGCCGTTGCTGGATGTAGAGACCTTCAATGGCGATGCTTATCTCAAAGAAAAAATAAATAAATAATTAATTATACTATCATAAATAAATCAAACCATGAATAATCTAAAACATTTAATCTGGAAGAAACACTTCTTCTTAATGCTTGTTCTTTTACTTGCCATCGTGGCTGCAGGAACAAGTCAGACCAACAACGAATTTACCATTCCACTGAAAGATCCTTCGAAGCGAGGTAAACTGACTGCATCGATCAATTCAGGATCTATCACAGTCAAGGGAACAGCCCGCAAGGACATCCTGGTGCGATATACTTCAGACGCTGAGAAAGACAACAAAAATGTCAGCAAAGATGGATTGAAAAGGGTAAGTGGAGGCAATGTAGACCTCTCGGCTTCAGAAGATGATAATAATGTGAAAGTGATCTCCGGATCCTGGAACGAAGAACTCCAGCTCGAGATCGAAATACCATCCAATTTTGATGTAAAAATGCATACCTACAATAGTGGTGATCTTAAAATAGCCAATGTATCTGGCGCAATAGATCTAAATAATTACAATGGTGGCATATTTGCCGAAAACATCAAAGGGTCCGTAGTAGCTACCACTTATAATGATGATATCAAAGTAACTTTTGACGAAGTCAAAGGTGATGTGCCTATGGCATTCTCTACCTATAATGGAGATATCGATATCACTTTTCCTGCAAATGTAAAAAGCTCGATGAAGTTTAAGACAGATCGGGGAGATATCTATACCGGCTTTGATGTGGATATCAAAAGCTCAGGCCCTGTCAAAAAAGAAGAGTCTGCAAACGGGGTCTACAAAGTAGTGGTCAATCAGTGGAAACAAGGCAGTATCAATGGCGGTGGACCGGAAATGACTTTTAAAACTTACAACGGGGATATCTATATTCGCAAAAAATAAAATCCCTTCCCTCCTGCCAGGAAGATTGTTCTAATAGAAACATCACCAAACCTATCATATATGCTCCTGCATTCAACTGTTGAATACGGGAGTTTTTTGTTAGTGCAATTTGTTGATTGACCCCAAGTTAAGATTTATTTCCTCCAGGAGATGGAGTTATGATCATGAATGGCTCTGAGGATATCCCGTCTGCTGATCTGACCAACTAATTTGCCAAGTTCATTGACCACCAGTAATCTTTTAAATCTGGTCTCCAAAAAAATATTGGCAGCCTCCACGATGCTGGTATGCTCTGACACCGTCTGCATCACATCATCCATATAATTGCTCACAGGATCTTTAGAATTAGGAGTATTGTAATATTGAGAACCCACCAGTAGTTTTAAGCAGGTCTTGTCGTCAATCATCCCCACTATTTCCTGATGGTCGTTGAGCACTGGTGCGCCGGTGATACGTTTAGATAATAAAATATCCACTACATCACTGATGTCCGAGTCGGGATGAAAGGTGATAAGCTTGGTAGCCATGTATTGGCTCACAGGTACTGATTTTGGTTCCTCTGTGGCGGTAGTCACCACTTTTTGCATAAAGTTTTTCATTACAATACTGTTTTTAAAATTAATAATCGATCACTGGACAAGTGCGAACAAAGGACTAATATAAACTTTTATTATTGACTTAATAGTATAATTTACCTAATATTTTTATTGTGTAGCTTTAAAGTAAAAATATTAATAAATAAAATTTAAAAAATGACAACTATAATTTGGTTTCATTAAAAATAACCTTTAACTTCAAAAATGAACTTTTATAAAATTATGATTGGTAAAGCTTAACAAAACAATATGCTTTGACAATTGTTAGTTTTTAATAAAACAAACTTCTTCAACCATATGAGATTGATCCTTTTAGTATTGTGCGTAGGTCTATGGTTGAGCGCCTCTGCACAAATCCAATATACCACTATCAAGTCTGGTCTGGGCACTATCACAGACATCACTCACGCCGGCGATGGCAGTCAGCGCATATTCGTAGCTAACAAGACCGGCACCATATCTATACTAAGTGATAGCTACAGCACCTTGGGCGTTTTACTGAGTTTACCTTCCGGCATGATTTCCACAGCAAGTGAAAAAGGACTGTTAGGCTTGGCTTTTCACCCTGATTTTAAAACCAATGGTTATTTTTTCGTCAATTACAACCCTGCAGGAACCAATTACACCCGAATCTCGAGATTTACAGCTGCTGATCCAGCATCGAATAATACGGTGAGCCTGGCCACAGAAAAAATAATTTTAACCATCACTGGTGCTGCAAATACCAACCATAAAGCAGGTGATCTGGCTTTCGGCCCGGATGGATATTTATACTTTGGTACCGGTGATGGAGGTGGAGGTGGGGACCCTCAAGGATCGGGTCAAAACGGCAATTCGCTACTTGCTAAAATATTACGAATCGATATCAATACCACCAGTCCGTACGCTATTCCTTCAAGCAATCCTTTCGTGTCGAATCCTGCTATTTTAGATGAAATCTGGGATATAGGACTACGAAATCCCTGGCGTATCAGTTTTGACAGGCAGACAGGAGACCTTTGGATCGGTGATGTGGGTCAGAATGCCCGTGAAGAAATAGATTTTGAACCAGCCGCTACCGGGGGGAAAAATTACGGATGGAACTGTAGGGAAGGATTCAGCAGCTATAATGGATGCGCTATGAGTCCTTCCTTTTCTGAGCCCATCTTCGATTATGGGCGATGTAATGATCCGTGTTCTACACCAGGATTAGGCAGATCGGTGACAGGAGGATTTGTATATCGTGGCACTAAGGCTTCTAATGCCTCTATGCTGGGATATTATATCTTCGCTGACTACCTCAGTCGCCATGGTTGGTTGATCAAAAACAATTCAGGCAGTGCGTCAGGACTGAGGCAAGCCCTTGAAGTGATTACCGTCAATAAACTCACGACAACTGGAGGAATCACCTCCTTCGGAGAATTGGAAAATGGTGAAATAATGGCCGGCCTCGACAATGGTGAACTGGGTACTATCAATGCAACTGCGGCGCTACCCATAAGGATGTTGAGTTTCCAGGGAGTAAAGGAGCGTGACCAGGTTGTTTTGTCGTGGACTACTGTCTCCGAGATCAATACCCTTCAATATGACATAGAACGTAGTGGTGATGGCCTTCATTTTGATAAAATAGGCAAGTTGGATGCACTGGGAAAAGCCGCTTCTTATCGCTACCTGGATGCCAGTCCGCTACAGGGGGTCAACTATTATCGGCTCAAAACAAAAGACCTGGACGGTTCGATAGATTATACCATGACCATAAAAATTCAAAATAATGAATACCCGGCTTTAGCAGCATTCTCCCCTATTACAGGAGCAATAAACTTAATCACGAATCTTGATTTGACACTTCCCATAGAATTATACAATTTTCAGGGGATATTGATACGAAGCTTCGAACCTGCTGCGAGAGCGCTGCCTGTCCATAATCTTGCGTCGGGAATCTATATCTTAAAAATCAATTCTAAAGAGTCTGCCCTTCTTAGAAAAGTGTTTATTTATTGAGTCTCAATCTTCTTCTCCTAATGTTTGAGTGATGATCTCATATTCAAATCCTTTTTGAAGCAGATAGTCCGCTATCTTTTTCTTTTTCTTAAAACGATCCTTTTCGTTAGATAATAGCTTTGATTTATTTTCAGCGAGTTTTTTTACCACTTGTGTATATTCTTCAGGATCAATCTCCAGCATGGCTTTTTTGATGCAATAATCGGGGACTGCATGGAGTTTAAGCGCCTGTTTGATCTTTATTTTACCCCATTCATTATTTCTAAACTTGCCTCTGGCGAGGGCCCTGGCATAACGCTCTTCGTCCAGCAGTTTTTCGGTGATCATGGTAGAGATGATCTCCTCAAGATCATCACCCCGAAAACCCAATTTTAATCCTTTGGTCCTGACATCCTGATGACACCGTTCTTGATAATTGCAATACTGGCGCATTAGGCTGATACCTTCCTGTACAGTGAGTGAGACTGCCATTAAAGAAAAAAATTATATGGGAAGATACGATTTTAAAACACTGACGATATCATGACCACCGGTGAGATGTAAGCCCCGGATACCTGCTAGTTGTGCTCCCAGTATATTTTCATGTATATCATCGATAAATAAAGTCTCGTCGTGCTTTAAACCTGCATCTGCCAACACATATTCAAAACAAGCGAGGTCCGGCTTGCGTCTTTGAATCAAATGTGAATAATAGGCTCTGTCAAACCAGGCATCCAGCGAAGGTGCATCATAATGTTTGAGCATATATTTGTTGACCCATGCCAGGTGCAGGGCATTGGTATTGGACAATAGATAAATGGCATATCCTTGTCGTTTCAACTCGGTCAAATATTGTAGCCGCTCAGCAGGGATGTCGATGAGCATGGCATTCCATGCGCGGATCACTTGTTGGGCATATACATTAGGACGGGCATGTTTTATAAGAGCATTGATAAAGAGCTCGTCTGAAATAGCTCCGGTTTCGTATTGATGCAAGGTAGGTTCGAGACTGGTCCACACTTCGCTTTGAAGATCCGGATGGCGCAAAAGGCTTTGCATCTCATGAGCGGTCCGGGGTATGTCCAGATCTATGATGACATTGCCAAGATCGAAGATGATGTTTTTAAGTGCTGACACCTGACAAATTTAAGCTATGCTTTTAACTATATGGTTTTAAAATGTTTAGTTTTGAGCAAAAGATTTGAATCAAACTGATATGGCAAGCTTATCCTACAATACCAAATATCCCAGCATCGAAGATCTCCGGTCCCGGGCGCAGAAAAAAACACCTCGATTTGCATTTGAATATATGGATGGTGGCTGCAATGAAGATGTCAACCTCAGAAAAAATACTGATGAAATAAGACAAGTAGAGCTTGTGCCCAGGTATTTTTCTAATTCAGGCACTTCAGATCTCAAAACGGAACTATTCGGGCATACTTATGATGCCCCATTTGGTATCAGTCCCATTGGTTTACAAGGGTTGATGTGGCCTGGTGCTACCAAGATTCTGGCTAAGGCAGCCGTAGAACACAATATCCCGTTTATCCTCAGCACCATGGCGACCAGTAGCATCGAGGAGATCAGCAAGATTACGGAGGGTAGAGCCTGGTATCAGCTGTATCATCCCAAAGAAAATGCCTTAAAAGATAAAATTCTACAAAGAGCGCAAGAAGCTTCAGTGCCTGTCCTGGTATTGCTCTGCGATGTGCCAACATTTGCTTTTAGACCCAGAGACATACGTAACGGGCTTGCTCTGCCGCCCAAAATGACTTTTAATAATATCCTGCAGATGATCGGACGACCACACTGGTCACTGGCCACCTTGATGGAAGGTCAGCCGAAATTTGCCAATCTGATCCCATACCTGCCAAAGGGCCTGGATCTCGGGCAGCTTGGCTTATTTATGAATCAGACTTTTTCAGGATTGATGAATGAAGAAAAGATCAAATCCATCCGTGATAAGTGGAAAGGCAAAATCATCATGAAAGGCGTAGCCTCTGAGTCAGATATGGAGATGTGTGTCCGGCTCGGCCTGGACGGGGTCATGCTGTCCAATCACGGCGGACGACAGTTGGATGCCGGCCAATCTACTATCGCTACTTTAAAAGAACTTGCACCAAAGTATAAGGGTAAAATCAAAATTATGTTGGACAGTGGTATACGGTCCGGTCCGGATATCGCGCGCACGCTCGCACAAGGGGCTGATTTTGCTTTCCTCGGAAGATCATTTATGTATGGCGTCGCGGCACTGGGCAAAGCCGGGGGTCAGCACACTATCGCGATGCTCAAAATTCAGTTACAGCAGGTACTTGAACAAATAGGTTGTAGTAAAGTAGAAGATCTGCACCAGCACTTAGTCAGTAAGTAGGGGCTTTGATATAGTGCTGTGGTGGAGGGTTTATATAGAAGTCGTTCTTCGTAATGGAGGAGTTACACTCCGATTCACCGTTCCGGAGAGTGTACTCCGGCTCCCATACTTCACTGTGCTGGAGGAGTTCTACGCCCGATTCAATAAATCACTAACACTGCAAAATTTCTACAGCTCCACTACCATATATATTGCACTGGAGGGACACAGATTGCCAAATTCAGAGCTGCTGCTTATGTTTTCTGGGGCCATGGACCGCTCCGTTTTTTTGAATCCTTTCGCAGCCCAGTAATCTTGCGCTGTTTCAGTTAATAGATGGATACGATCTATTCCTGTAGTCTTGGCGATCACTTTGACCTCATCAAACAATATGCTACCGATGCCTTGCTTTTGAAAATCTTTTTTTACGGCGACCGATCTCAACAATGCATCCTGTCCGTAGCGTTGCAGACCGGCACATCCCATCATCATATCCTGGTCATACGCCACGATCAACTCGACTTTTGATTGGATCAGATCAGTATAAGGCAGTGCATTTTGTGCCAAAAGTTCGGCTATGGGTGAAAGATCCTCAAGCGCTGCATGCCGGATATTTAATGGTCGATCGATGATCATATATTTGGATTAAAGGATCAAAGTTAAGTGTTTCTAAAAAACGATTTATGGTGAACAAAATTTATCCTAAAGGTGTTTAATTTTGCCAAAACCATTTGCTTTGAAAAAAATAATATTAACAGCTACTTTTTTTCTGGGAGTTTTATTGCAATTTGCTTCCGCACAGTCTTCCAGTATTGGTGCCTGGTATATTTATTTTGGCAACAAAGTTTTAGACAAAAGATGGAATCTGCATCATGAAATACAATATCGCAATTATAATCTGGCCGGTGACCTTGAACAATTATTGTTAAGGACTGGTGTTGGATATAATCTCAGTGAAAACAATAATAATCTGTTGCTGGGTTATGGTTTTATTCATGGCCAGAGATACGGGGTGAATACGGATGAAAAATTAAAATCAAATGAACACCGCATCTTTCAACAATTTATCTCCCGCCAACATTTTGGAAGGGTTTATGTCCAACACCGATACAGGATAGAAGAACGTTTTTTAAAAGATGATTTTAAATGGAGGTGCCGCTATTTCTTGTCCTTGAATGTACCTATTAATCATACTGCGCTACTACCCGGTGCCTTTTATTTTTCTGCCTACAATGAGATCTTTTTACAACCTAAATCAGCGGTATTTGATCGAAATCGGATATACGGAGCATTGGGCTACGTAATAAATAAAAATCTCAAGGCAGAAGGTGGATTTATGACTCAGCTATATGAAAATACTAATCGTGGCCAGTTTCAATTAGTGGTTTTCAATACCATACCCTTCCTGAAAAAAGAAGATTAAATTCATACTTTGTATTGGATAGAAGGAGGTAGCTCAAGATGCATTACTTTAAGGCTGTTGCTCTAACTGCGATTTGATCAGAAATCGATTACTTTTATCCTTGCCTTAAATCCTATCACAAGAAATTAATTCTTACCATGGCAGAGACTTCTTCCTCCACTATTGACCAGTTGTCAAACGACCTATTTCGACAGGAGTCCGGCAAAATAATCTCTGTACTAACCAAAATATTTGGGATCAGGCAATTGGAAGTAGCGGAAGACATCGTACAGGATACCTTCTTAAGTGCCATCCGACACTGGCGTGCTAATGGTCTCCCTGACAATCCGCCAGCGTGGCTCATGCAGGTAGCGAAAAACAAAGCGATAGACACCATGCGAAGTAAAAAGCCGATAGTCGATATCGATATCAGCGATCAACAAAAAGCATTGCTTCAATCAGGATATACTTTTGTGCCCACCTTCGACAAGATCTGGGATCAGATCAATATCGAGGATGAAATGCTGCAGATGATGTTTGCCTGTTGCCACGAGGGCATATCCCAGGAATCTCAAGTGACCTTGATGCTTAAGATATTGGGGGGATTTTCAACTGCTGAGATCTCGAGAGCATTTCTTACTTCAGAAGATACTATTTCCAAAAGGTTGTACAGAGCAAAAGAATTTTTCAGGGCCCATAATATCAGGCTGCAATCTTCAGAAAACATAGATTACCCTGCAAGAATTGATGCTGTGCTCAAAGCCATATACCTGCTATTTAACGAAGGTTATCTATCTACTGACTCGGATCAATCTATCCGCCAGGATTTGATCCATCAAGCTATCTATCTGGGGAGTATACTCACTGAACATCCTAAAACAAAAAATGCGATGTTGTATGCAGCGATGGCTTTAATGTGTTTTCACGCTGCCCGGATCAGCAGCCGCCTGGATGAAAGTGGTGATATCATACTCTTGTCACACCAGGACAGAAGTCTTTGGAGTCTGCCCATGATCGCCAGAGGTATGTCCTACCTGGATCAGAGTGCTGAAGGAGAGGAAATCACTTCATATCATCTCGAAGCAGCCATTGCCTACGAGCATTGTATAGCACCTTCTTTTGAAAAAACGGATTGGAAAAAAATATTGCAGTATTACGATTGGTTAGAATCTATCCAGCCCAATCCAATGGTATCACTCAATCGCCTGGTCGCTTTTAGCAAATGTCATGATTTGAGTACCACCATGGAAGCATTGAATCAATCCAATCACCTGCAAGCCTGGTCTTTCCAACCTGTCTATTATGCGCTATTGGGGGATCTGCTTGCTGATACCAACCCGGATCTTGCCAGGACACATTATCAAAAAGCAGCGGAGATCACTAAGTCAGCTGCCGAAAAAAAATTAATGTATAAAAAAATGGACTCCCTGGTATCGTTTTAACCCAATCCATGTATTAGACATGGATTGCCCGCAGGGCTGACGCAATGAAAAATGCACCTTAAATCCATTGCATTAGAAACATCTTTTGGGTGCATTGTTCATTGGTCAGGGTTAAACCCTGATAAAGTTTTTCTCTAAGGAAAAAACTTTCATCAGCTCCGAAGGAGGTATTCATTGCATTTCTAATGCATGAATACGGTTTAAGAGGGAGATGAAAATCTGCTGGATTAGTTTTACTCACTGTGTATTCAACCCACCTAAAAAAGGGACAAACCTAAACATGCCATGAGTCTCCACTTCTAAGGGTCCCGTTGGTCTTTTATAGATTTTATTCATCACCTGGTCCTCACCGCTACCCACCGGAATGACCATAAGCCCGTGTTCAGAGAGTTGCTCGACCAGGGCTGGAGGTATGGTAGGTGCCCCGCAGGTTACCAATATTTTATCATAAGCGGCATATTTAGGAAGACCCTCGAAACCATCCCTCAAATAACAACGGATAGACAGGTAGCCCATTTTTTTAAGAAATCCAGCAGTTTGGTGATACAGACTTTCTTGTCGTTCGAGCGTATATACCCGGGCTCCTAATTCATGGAGTATCGCAGCCTGATATCCACTGCCGGTCCCTATCTCCAATATTTTATCTCCGGCCTGCACATCGAGCAGCATAGTTTGAAAGGCGACTGTATAAGGTTGACTGATAGTTTGATCACTGCCTATAGGAAAAGGCACATCTTCATAAGCCCATTTTTCAAATCCTTTTGGAATAAACAAATGTCTGGGTACGCGGTCCATCGCTTTGAGTATTTTTTCATCAAAAAGGTTTTTGCGCCTAAGTTCATCGACCAGTTTTTTGCGCATACCTTTATGCACCAGGCTGTCTTGTGATCTGGAGACCTCCGATACGCTATAGTTTTTTGCTAAGAGTTTATTCAAAATATTATGATTGCATGTTAAGATTCAAGGAATAAAAGATCTTTTTCTTCTAAAAGCAAATCCCACTGGCTATGACCTATAGATGATAAAAGGGAAAAACTGATTTTATTGTCCAGGTTTTTTTTGTCTTGTTTCATTGTATCCATCAGTTCAGAGATGGTGATTTTGGGTGCCGGCCCATAAAGCAACTGGATATAATGAATGATTTCTTGTTGATCATCTTTGTTTAAGCTGAGGTATTTGGACGAAAGCCGGGTTTCATAGATCATGCCTGCAGCGATGGCTTCGCCATGCAGCAATGGATATGAACTTTCGAGAAAATGACTTTCAATCGCATGGCCCAGGGTATGCCCAAAATTCAGGAGTTTTCTTTTACCTTTTTCGAATGGATCTTCGATGACGATTTGTCGTTTTACTTCCAATGATCGGCGGATGACGACTGACCAGTCTACAGATTCCAATTCTATTATTTGAGAGAGTTCGACCCAGTAGGATCCATCTGCGATGAGACAGTGTTTGATGATTTCAGCGTAGCCGCTCCGAAGTTCGCGTGTCGACAAAGTTTTCAAAAAAGCTACATCGATCATCACAGCCATCGGCGATCGAAACACCCCAATATGATTTTTATACCCATCAAAGTCGATACCAAGTTTGCCCCCAATAGAAGCATCAACCTGGCTTAGCAAGGTAGAAGGTACTTGTACAAATCGAATGCCCCTTTTATAAGTCGAAGCGCAAAAGCCACCCAGGTCACCGATGACTCCCCCACCCAGGTTGATCATGATAGCATGTCTGTCGAGTTTGGCTTCTGTCATGGATTGCCACACCCGTACACAAGTATGGATATTCTTATGAATTTCTCCGGCAGGGATAGTACATAAAGCATGTGGGTGATTTGATAGAAAAGCATCCAATAAAGGTTTGCAATGAATCAAGGTATTTTCGTCTGTGAGAACAAACAGGGAGGAAAAAGATTGTCTTTCGATCAATGACTCGAGGGAGGACACTATTGGTCCCATATAGATATTGTAGTCTATGACATCAATTTTTTCCATGATAGATAGATTGTGTGGTCCAGGCTTGTGGTCGGGCGCAAAATAAGGGTTTGACTTTAGACCATACCACTGAAAACAACTCCGACTGCCGATAGTTTTCCAGGTCTTCCTGTCGCTGCCAGGTACTGATCGTAAAAAAGATAGTAGCTTCCGGGTCGTTTTGCAACAACTGTAAAGTCATGCACCCGGCTACTGACTCCATATTGATAGCATGATGGCTGAAGATATCCATAAAGGTATCTATGGCTTCAGGTTTGATTTCCATTTTTACTATTCGCGTGATCATGTTTCTTCGTTGAAAAAATCGATCTGCACCATTTCGTCCACTGCCAGTCCGAGCATGCTAGCAGCAGTACCGCTGTGGATAGCAATCTCCAAAAAATTGCTCGAATTAAACAGACATAGGGTTTCTCCGACCGCTACATCCTGGTAATTTGTACAAATTGTATTGATAGCATCATTGCGTTTCAGGTATATATTAAAAGGTCTTCCTGCCCTTGCTTTTTCAAATTGTTCCCTGGTGATATTGACTACTACATTTTCATAGTGGTCGATATAGATCACAGAGCCTCGGATCATATATTTATTGATCACAGGCTGCAGATGAATACGCATGATAAGGTTTCTTACCGGAGGGCCAAGTTCATCCAGGGGTTTTTGGTCCGCAAGGTGGGCCACAATCTTACTCAAGATCTTTTTTACTGAATATCCATCCCCGGATTCATCTATGACCTCGTATATATCTATCGGCAGTTTTTCAAATGCCAGGCTAAAGACTCCATTATTAGGCCCGACAAAAAAATGTCCCTGGTGTTCAAAGGCCAGGTATGAGTGCGCATTATTATAATTATTCAACACACTCACTACGTGGATCGTCCCGGCAGGAGTATCTTTATAACAGTTTTTGAGTAGCCATCCTGCAGTGACTATGTCATGAGCTTTAAGGTCATGTGTCATATCGATAAACCGGATCTGTTCATTTTGGGTAAGCATAGCTCCCTTGAGCTGTCCTACATAAGGATCACGCCATCCAAAATCAGTAATCAGTGAAACCCAGGGCATGAGATAATTTATTAGTCTTTATACTTTGTGTTTGTAAAAAATTGGTATCAACATATATCTACCTTCCATCAGTGAATTACATGCATATTTGGCACAAAATACATATTATTTAAAAATTTAATATATTTAATGACAGATGACTATAATACGGGTAGTCCATCACGGTAAATCAACACTGTTATAAACTTATGAAAATAGAAAACGCTATCGTCATGATCACTGGTGGAGCCTCCGGGCTTGGAGCAGCCACAGCCGTAAAGCTGGCACAGTCAGGGGCAAAGGTGGTCATTCTGGATACCAACCTGGAGGCTGCTAAGAACATTGCCGACTCCATCGGCGCCATCGCTATCGCCTGTAATGTGACTGACGAAGCCATGATCCTCGAGGCTATTCAAGTCACCAAAAATAGATTTGGAATCCCAAATGTACTGGTCAATTGTGCCGGCATAGCTCCATCGGCCAGGGTCGTGGGCAGAGAAGGCCCTATGCCATTGCATGATTTTTCAAAAGTGATTGAAGTCAATCTCATTGGAAGCTTTAATATGATGCGTTTAGTGGCTGCTGACATGATCCAAACTACCCCTGACGACCAGGGAGAGCGTGGTATCATCATATCAACAGCTTCTGCAGCTGCATACGAAGGGCAGATAGGTCAGGTAGCCTATGCGGCATCCAAAGGCGGAATCGTAAGCATGACCTTACCTGCTGCGCGAGAACTGGCCAGATTTGGCATACGCGTCAATGCGATTGCACCAGGACTGTTTATGACTCCTTTATTGGCCTCGATGAGCGATGAAATTAAAAAAAACCTCGCTGCATCTATCCCTTTTCCCGGCAGATTGGGTGCACCGGAAGAGTTTGCCGACCTAGTACTGCATCTTATAGAAAATCGTTATATCAATGGTACGGTGATCCGTCTGGACGGAGCACTGCGAATGCAAGCGAAGTGATAGCATTGGTAGCTCATGCTTATAAGGGAAGAAGTGGAATTGGGTATGTTTTTTATCTTAATTCATCAATCAAAGTCTATGACATTTGCAGATAATTATTAGTAATTTTGAAAAGCGATTTGAATCGTACAATGACTACATTTTTTATTTTAAATACAATACTTGGATAAAACTAGTGAAATCAATCTGACGGTGGAAGGAGTTCAACCGTTGGATCTTTTTGGTGAGAACAACCTTAAACTCAATCTTCTGCGCAAAGCTTTTCCTGATGTTCAGATCACCTCCAGAGGTAATCTGCTCAAACTTGTGGGTGAAAAAAAAGAAACTCAGGAAGTCAAAGCTCGGTTCGAATCGATGGTGCGATACCTCAAAGAGCATCATGAGCTTTCCTTGCACACGATGGAAGACCTGCTGAGTGGATCCAAATTATATGATAGTCAGGTAAATCCTAACAGTGATGGTAGCATCATCCTGCATGGTAGAGAGGGTCGACCCATCCGTGCCAAGACGCACAATCAAAAACTCATGGTAGAAGCCACAGAGAAAAATGACATTGTATTCGCTATCGGACCTGCAGGGACAGGCAAAACCTATACAGCAGTAGCCCTGGCGGTGAGAGCCCTAAAAAACAGGTTAGTAAAAAAGATCGTACTTACCCGACCTGCAGTAGAAGCCGGTGAAAGCCTTGGATTTTTACCAGGTGACCTCAAAGAAAAAATAGATCCCTATCTCAGACCACTATATGATGCACTCGATGATATGATCCCCGCTGAAAAATTGGCTCAGTTTATGGAGCAACGCATCATAGAGATCGCACCACTCGCGTACATGCGCGGGCGCACGCTAGACAATGCTTATATCATCCTTGATGAGGCTCAAAACTCAACCCCATTACAGATCAAAATGTTTCTGACCCGACTTGGACCTTCCGCCAAGTGCATCATCACCGGTGATCTCACGCAGATCGATCTTCCGCGCAATCAACGTTCGGGTCTATCTCAAGCTATCTATTTGTTGCAACATATCCAGGGTATTGCCAAAGTCGAGCTTACCGCAGAAGATGTAGTCAGGCATCGACTGGTGAAAGAAATCATCAAAGCCTATACCCGAGATCAACAAAAAAACCGAAGAGATGATGATTATAATCTCGATGAAAAAGAGGAGCCGATCGCAGGAGAAGTAGCTGAATCGTAGTGGAGATTTAGCTTATTGTTAAGTGCTTGAAGCCTGCTTTATCATCCGTACAAAGTTTTTTTGCTTTTCGGTGGACTGTAGATAGCTATGTGCAAATTATTTCCCTACCTTTAAATAAAAAATATAATCATGCAAAGGCGCAATTTTATCAAAAATACATCACTGGGAGCCCTGGCTATATCCACCACCTCTCCTTTGGATTTATTGGCAACAAAGAAAAAACCATATATTCTCAGCCTCCAACTATATTCTGTCCGGGATGCAATGACCAAGGACCCGGTGGGCACTATCAAAGCTTTGGCCAATATCGGCTACAAGGACTGTGAGCATGCAGGCTATAACAATGAAAAAAGACAATTCTATGGATATTCCCCCATGGATTGGAAAAACATACTCAGTGATCACGGCATGACGATGAAAAGTGGTCATACGGTATTTGGACAACCCCATTGGGACGGAACTCAAGTCACTGATCTATGGAAAACCACCGTAGAAGATGCCGTTACAGCAGGTCAGGATTACATCATCAGTCCCTGGCTGGATATCAATCTTAGAAAAAATCTCGATGATCTCAGAAAATTTCTCGAAGGATTTAATGGTGCAGGGGCATATTGTAAGTCACAAGGTATCAGGTATGGTTATCACAATCACGATTTTGAGTTTAGCATCCGATTGACTAGTAAATTGATCATGGACATCATCATGGAAAATACGGACCCCAGCCTGGTAGCACAACAAATAGATATCGGCAATATGTATGGCGGTGGTGGGCGTGCCATGGAGTTATTAAAAAAATATCCAGGCAGATACGAGTTGATGCATGTCAAAGATGTCATCAAAGCTCAAATGAATGGGCTTGATCATTACGAAAGTACTATCCTGGGTAAAGGGCTCATCGATGTAAAAAGCATCGTCAAATATGCCCGAAAAAAGGGAGGAACTTTTTACCTCATCATCGAACAGGAAGCCTACCAGGGTATAGCTCCGATCGACAGCATGAAGCAGGATTTTGCGATTATGAATGGATGGGGTTATAAATGATAAGAAAACCCCGGAATCACAACAGGTCATAATTGACCATTAAACTAAACAATGGTCGCTTCGCTTTTCAGGTATATGCTCGAGGCGCAGGGTCTCCAAAATCCAGGAGCCTGATAGTATTAGCTAGCTTATTCTATTTTACCCGCACTATTCACCATCACTACATTAGACAGTATGGTTTTATCTACCGTCACAGGTTGATGAGAGCAAAAGCCGATACCCACATAAAATGGGCCATCCATATGTAGCTCTACAGGAGTGCCATATTGTTGCATGGGTTCTCCTGACATACTGAGATAGACAGTGAAATAATCCCCCTTTTTCTCAATCCCTATACGCATCGCTCCTTTTTTATCAACCTTCATTTCTTTTAGATTTTGGCCTTTTTCAGGACGGTATGCCAGGTGAATCAGCCCACCACCATGCAGGGCAGTCATAGCTTCTTTGGCATCGTCTTCCAGATTTTGTCGAATGATCAGCACTGCTTTTCTGTCAAAATAACCTTCTTTATCAGGGAAGTTTACATCTGCTGCCAGTGATACATCCCCTGACATCTTCTTCCATAGGTATCTGAATTCATCTCTGAAGTACCAGATATTGTATCCGGCCGAAGCGATGGTATACTGTTTGGTTTTTTTGTCATAACTGGCGGAGCCTGGTACTAAGGGTCCACCTATATCACTTTGACCTTTAAACATACCGATGCGTTTTTTGATGTTTACAGTCGGACGATGAAAGCCTGCCGGAGGCGGTACTTGTTTATGAGTTTTGGACCCAGGCAGTGCCCATTCAGGGACTTCTATGGTAGAAGCGGTCTGTGCAGTGAGCGTAGCAGCGATATGAACACATAATAATAAGGCCAGTAGAAACCTTTTACTGATCGTTTTGGATTTATTGATAATCTTAATAAGGATAATATTAAGATCACAAAATGCGAATGATGTGTTTTTCATTTTAGGAATTCTAGACTATGATAATGATCGAATGAATAAATGTACCCAATAATATCTGGTACTCATTTTTTATTCAATCTTCTTTGATAGCAAAGAGGGAAAATGTTGGATCAGAATCAGAATGGTTATAATTCTGGCTAAAGTAGTGCTAATACAAAGGTCAACCTTTCATTAAGTAATAAAGTCCTCCGTCAAAATCCAAGAGAAATAATATTTCAGATCGAGCGTTAAGGCAAACTAAGTTGCTTGGCCAATACATTTTTGCTCAACATATTGTTTACAATCAATTGTCCATATTCATGTCCCAGGCTTTCAGCATTGCCCGGATCAAAAGACTCGGTTTGTACAGAATAGATCAGTTGCTGGCTATGCATATCATAAAGATTGCTTTCCCAAAAATATTTTGTAGATACATAATAGCCAGGTTCGACTATGCGATGATAGAGCGTATATCTATAGTTCCAAAATCTGGAGTAATATCCAGCATAGGGAGAATAATATATCCTATCACCGGTATACAACCTCTCTTTTTCTTTGTCCAATAAAACAATAGTAAGGACTGCATCGATCCCACTATTCTTAAGCTTATTGATAGCTTCGTCTTCATTCATATTATTAAAAGCCTTAGGACCATATTCCTCATAGGAGGATAAAGCAAAGTAACCAAGATTGCGAAGATCTCCCATGAGGTGCTTTTCCATACTAACCTGAATGTTGCGATCTGATTCGCGGATCAGGCCCAGTACCAGGATTTTATTGAAGTGCTGCAAAGTAGTTTGCGGTGCTATCCAGGACGAAGTGATGTTGGAGGTCGCACAGGCAGTCAAAAGAACTATCGAACTCGCCAGAATCCATTTTATTGTGTTCATATAGTATTGGTTTATTTGAATTAAATCACCTGGAAAGGTAGTTTGATCGTCTTAAGTATCAAATGACAGGTATCATTGATATAAGGAATATGAGTCAGGACATGCGTAAAAAAGGAGTGAAAGCAGAAGCTTTACTATTAATCTCATGCCTCAGATATCGTTAATATAAGGTGCATCGCCCAGCGTCACTCACCTGGCATTGCCGAAAAAACAAAAGAAAAAAAGCCTATAGCTAAGATAGATATAGGATATGTATAGCCTAATGTGGGTGTGTACTCTTTACATCGGCATCATAGGAACAGGCGGAACTGAATGCAAAGCCACCCGATTGCCTTCCGTATCCAAAAACACTGCCATATGTCCGTGCTCTGGAGAGATCTCCGTCTTAGGCACTAAAATGGTACCACCTGCATCCGGAATCCTGTCGAGTATGCTCTGCACATCCGGATTGGCATTGAGATAGACCAGTGGCCCATCAGTCGCTGAGGGCTTATAAAATCCTTCAGCAAATGTCAAAGCACCACCTACACCCATCATATCTTCCAGAGGGAACATGCGCATCTTGAGCTGAGGCATATCCAAAGGATTGAGTTTGATGTCAAATATCGTTTCGTAGAAAGTAGTGGCACGATCGAGATCCGTAGTCGGTATTTCAAACCAACTAATTGCATTATTAAAAACCATGAGATACTTTTTTATTTAAGTCAAAAATAATTTTAATCAAGTTGAAATTTATTCACCCAAGATGGGGGATTTCGTTTATTCGCTGATATTGACGGTCGCCAACATTTTCCCAAATTCTTCGTTGACCGGCTCCCATAATTCTATTTTGTGCCCTTCCGGATCGAGGATCCATCCAAATTTGCCATAGTCATACACTTCCATATCACCAACGATCTCTACACCTTCCTCTTTGAGGACTTTGAGTAGCTCTTCAAGGTTTGCTACACGGTAATTGATCATGTATTCCTGTTCACCAGGATTGAAATAATCTGTATCCTTTTTAAATAGGCTCCATACTGTATGACCGATATTGCCAGCCTGGCTTTGCCAGGAGAAAGTGGCGCCGTATTGATCCGTGTTGATACCGAGGTGTTTTGAATACCAGGCTTTGAGGGTGGTGGTGTCATTTGACTTAAAAAAGATGCCGCCCAGGCCGGTGACTCGTTTCATAGTATCAGGGATTGATTAATGAAGTATAAAAATACTCTGAAAATTTTATACATGGCTGGTTGGAAAACCAATATCTGAGGGATTTAATATTCAACCTCAAACATCAGTTGGGATTTAACAATCTCACTCCCATCAAAATAAACCAGCGTAGCTACTGCCGAATAGATACACACAATAAATCAAAATTGGGTGAAGTGAAGGTCAAGGATCAAAAAAATTATTGAGCCTGCAAAAATAATATACCGCACCCAATGGCAATACACTATCTAATCCTATACGAAGTATTATTGTTTTTTGACCAGTAAGTTCAGCGTAGTTTGAGCATATCCTGTGAATATACCCAGGCCATTTTCTATATTGGTTGGTGGTGGTGCAATATTAATAGAACTTAATTGATTATTGTTTTCATATAAGGCTGCATATTCTGGCTGGACATGCAGGAGTCCTATGTGGTACAGGCCATAGTATTCCAATTGGAATGGTTGTATCTGGGCAGATATACCTTGTGTCGGAGGGTTAAATGCGATCCTGCCTCTGCCACGGAAGTTGGGCCCGCCACTAAAAATCGGTACTTGAATGGTATCGGTATTGATATAAGAAGTCAAATAATAAGATTGATCAGTATTGGTCCAGGTGAGTAAGACAGGATCAGGCAATCCTGAAAATCCTCCTGGAAATCCGCCACCACCAAAAACGATCTGTGCAATAGCCAACTCTGATGCACTCATGGCGAAATCCACCGGAGGTGTAGGTACGGTAGTATGAGCAGTGACGAGTTTGCCACCATATTCAAACTCCAGAGTATAGGTTAGTTCTGAAATGATTTTTTGATTGGAAGTATAGATACCAGGTTGAGTTTCTATCAAAGCAATGGACTGACCTCCGGTAGAGATCAGGATATCCAGGCCGGTCAAGGGTTCTGCAATGGTATCTGCTGACCCAATAGGAATTTCCTTTGTAATCTCAATAGAGATGCTGTCACCGGCAGAGAGATATCCCTGCACCACGGGTCTTGCGCCGTAGAGGTCGATGGAATCAGACTTTTCGCAAGAAGATACTAGTGTGATCAGGCATGTAAAAAGGAAGAAATAAAAAATAATTCGATTCATGTTATTCATTGATTGGTGTGTCATAAAGATTAACGTAGTTGCCAGGATACTGAAAGATTGGGAGTAAAGCCAAGAAAGCTGACATTGGTTTCCAGGATCTGGCCTGATTCTATTTGAAATTCTTTATACCAGGTATTAACCCGGCCATAAAGATTAAATAATGAGAGGCTAATGCTGCGCGGCGCACCTTTGAGGCTTTGCCATTTATAGGTAGCTGCTACATCCATTCGATGATAATCAGGCAATCTCACGCCATTTTTGTCGGTCACCGTGATAAAATCCCTGGTAGTGCCATCGAGCAATTTTAATACATAACCACCGGCCGGAGAAGTATAAGGTCGGCCGCTGGCATAGATCCAGGTAGCTGAAAAATCCCAGTTTTTGTATGAATAAATGCCCACCATTTTAAATTCATGGCGAACATCCTGGTTGGCATAAAAAGGCTTGCCAAAATCTGCGAAATCATATTTGACACTTCCCAGTGAATAGGACATCCATCCATTTAATTTTCCATATTTTTTCTGCACCAGCAGGTCCAGACCTTTAGTGATTCCGTCTCCCTGGGCAAACTTTTCTTCATAGGAGATAGATCTTGGTGCAGGCTTGATGCGCAAGGAGTATTCACTCAGCCCTGTGATGTCCTTGAGATAGATCTCCGCATCAAACAGCCAGTTTTTGTTTTCATAGGAAGCTCCGGCTATATAATGAATCGCCTTGGCGACAGGCAGTTTTACATTGTCTGCCAATACCCAAAAATCCCGACTGCCCTGTAAGACATCTTCACGCACTACCCGCTTGACGAATTGATAATAGTGGCCGTAGGCTGCTTTAAGTTTTATACGTTCGGTCAAATTGTAGGCGGCAGATAAACGAGGTTCGAAATAGACACCCTGGGTTGGTGAAAAATGGTCAATTCGTAAGCCGGGAATCACGCTGAGTTTGCCATAAGTCCATCGATCTTGTACATAGGCTGTACTGGTATAACCTGTGGTGTGCCGATCTATGATTTTAACCGTATCATTTTGTGAATAAAGATATTTTATATCATTGAGGGTCGTACCCACGCCAAATTCCAATTGATGATATTGATTGAGTTTCCATTCCATATCGACTTTGGCAGAATAGTCCAGGAGGTTATTGTCTTCATAGCTGCCAAGGCGATTATTGCTCACAGCGCCGGATGAATCTGTAATCGTATTGTCTGATCTTCGATCACGGGTAGAAAAATAGTTAGAATAAGAGATGAGTGAATTGAGATAAAACGATTTTGAAAATCGGTGACTCCATTTAAATGAGCCGCCAGTATTGCCCCAATTGGTTTGGTCATTGGTATTGAGGTTAAAGTTTTGTCTACCGAAACCACCACCGCCAAAACCACCACCACCACCAAAACTATTGGTACGAGAGTTGTCCATATTATCAGTACCATTGTATACACTCAGCGTGAGGATGTCTTTTTGTGTGGGTTTAAACGTGATTTTACCATTGAGGTCATAAAAAAAGGATTTAGGCGTAGTCGTGGCAAAATTAAATCCTTGATTGAATCTACCTCCTCCTCCCCCGCCAGCAGGAGGACTGCCGGGTATCACCTGGTTGGTAGAAGCGCCATATTTATTAAAGATCTTGTTGTATAAGCCGGATTGATAAGATCTTCTGAAGGCGAATAAAGTGGTCACTTTATCTCCGATCGGTATCTCTGCGGTTGCATTGGCGGCTAGCAGGCCTGCATTGATCCCCAGGTTAAAATGTTGGGCATTGCCCTCTTTGCCTGTGATCTCTGCAACAGAGGAGATCCTTCCGCCAAACTTTGATTCAAAGCCGCCTTTGTACAGTTGGACATCTTTGATGGCATTGGAATTGAATGCGGAAAAGAACCCAAACAAATGCTCTACATGATATACATTAAATCCATCATACAGTACCAGGGTTTGATCCGGCGTTCCTCCCCTGACATATAATCCCGACGAGTTTTCATTGGCAGCTGACACCCCTGGCATCAGTTGAAAAGATCGCATAACATCTTTTTCACCGATAGAAGGAAGTGCTGCAATTTTGACGGGTGACATCTTGAGCATGGATATTTTTTCATTGGCTCTCAGGATCTCCTCTCTATCAGCCGAAACGATGACTTCATTCAAAAGTTGAGATTGCGGCAGCATTGGGATCATAATATTATTAGGGTCCAGTTTTGGATTGAGATAGAAAGTGATCGATTGGTATCCAATATAGGACACCAGTAACCCTACCGTATCGCTGGGTACTGAAAGCAGGGTAAAATACCCATCCACATTAGTATTGACTCCCTGGTCTGTACCTGCAATAGAAATATTGACATAAGGTAGTGTCTCACCGGTGTTGCGGTCCTTGACGATACCTTTAATCGTAAAATCTTTTTTTTGGGGTTTACCCTGATATCGGGTTTGATCTTCAAGTATTTTTTGAGCTGTTATTTTGGTTTTGTTATAGATTTTAAATACTCCCTTCTCAGAGATAGCGTAGCTAAGGTCAGTGTGATCCAGGCAGATTCGTATCACACTTTCAGGTTTGGTGCCTGTAAACAAATAGGTGAGCTTGTAAGGACTTACATCTTCCAGATCATAATTTATTTTAAAATCGTACTTGGAGATCAGGGTGTCAAGTACCTGGCTGAGTGGTTTATAGTTAAAATATTCTTTGACCGGCTTGGCGGCAACCATATTGTCCTGGGAATACAAACTTGGGAGATAACCAATATTGCCCAATAATAACAAGGATACAATGATACCAAAGGATATTTTAGAAGTCATAAAATGGCTTTAAAGCAATAAATAATTATTAAAAAACAGATATGGGCAGGCTTTGAGAGAGCAATGCTTTTATCAAAGTACTAGGTGCCTTTAGGTGAGATTGGTTGCATGAAAAATAAAAAAAAACAACTCATCGCAAATATGGATCGGGGCCAGTTTAAAAAATTCCTGGTATTGGGTTTGAATGGATGAGACATCTACAGCGCCACATAAATTATCATTTCTCCTGTTTTATGATTTGGGAACAGGTCTGAAGCGACTGGTTTTCCACATAAAATAAATGGCAGTTAGGATATAAATATAGTTGGTAAAAAGCAGTAATCGCTGCCACAAACCCTTAATTCGGACTATTGGATGATCTGCTGGAACAAAAAATCGGCACAGAAATAAGCCAAGCAGGACACCACCAAGAGCAAAAACGAAGTCGGAAAAAAAGGAAATCCGGGTATAGATCTAAAAGGAAATAATCTTTTTATGACCAAAGGCAGCAGAAGGATGGCCAGTACGCCACAGATGCTGGTCAATTGATGAATAATCCCAATAAAACTCAGGGAATGATGTAAAGAATCTACTTTGAAGAAAGCTGAGCCAAGTCCTTCCCCTGCTCCATATAGAATGATCAACCAGGATGCGACTTTTGCATACGTTCCTTCAGCCCTATACTGGCGTCCAAATTCTACACCAAACCAAATAAACAGGAGCCCAATGATCAACCAACTGATCTCTGCCCACTGGGCGACCGGACTATTGGAGGCACCTAAGGAGCTGATGCTGTGCTCCAGTTGACTGTAACCAGGGTAATATCTACCAAGGACAAATAAAACGACCCAATCACCTATACAGGCCATCACAGCTCCAAAGCTTGCAATCCTGGTATGCTGCGCTAATGAATTCGTCATACTGATTTGATTCTAATCCGTTGGTTTGAAAACATTATGGTTTGATCACTTTGGCCAACACAGAAGGAACTTGCAGCAAATCAAAATCGTGTGAATAGACCAGGTATTCGTTTTTCCATTCAGGAGAAAATTTGTCTTTAAAATCCCGAAGTCCTTTATAGTGAGCGAATGATTTTATTTTTTCATACGCATACTTCATGGATTTCTCCGGAAAAGTATTTGGATCTTCAAGGCCGCTCAAAGGGGCCAAACCAAGATTGATAGAGGTAAATTGTTGTGTTTTCAAATAGGCAAACAGGTCCAGCAGGATAAAATCCAGGACGCCATTGGGAGCGTCACTGGTCTTTCTAAGCAGGTCGTAAGTAGCTTCCCCTTTGACATAATCAGGGATGATATTTAAAAAGGCAATAATTTTCTCTTCGGTATTCTCGACAGTGATGATAGTTTGCTTTTTTAGTTCTTCCACTAAAAACATGCCCTGAGAAAACACGATTTCGCTTCGGTGAGTATCCAATAACCACTCGTCGCTGACAGATTTAAGTTTTTGAATTAAACCATCTTTGATAGGGGGTAAATGGATCTTTGACCGCAGTCCTTTATCATTGATTTTCCTATAAGCATTGCGTAATGATTTTTTGCCGGGACCTTCTAATGAAAACGAATCCAGATCTACTACACCGACCTGACCTAAAAAAAGATGTTTATACCCGAGTTGACGATACACGGAAAGGCTTTCTTCCGGCACCCTGTAAAAAATACTCTTTAACCCACTCTCAAAACAATATTGATTAAATTCATTGATACAATTAATCCTGACTACCCGGCTGATGGCTACAGGATTTTCAAGAACCACCGCAAAATTGGCAGACACTCTATAAGAAACAAATGCTTGTTTGTCGGAAGCGATAAATATCAGTTTGTCTCTGTAAGTTTTAAAATAATCCAACGCTGAATCTCCTGCTTTAGATACTAGATCATCCGACAAGACTTTTTCTTCAGCTGAAAAGGTATTTTCTTGTATAAAAGGCCTTACCAGGGTGTAGAGCATAAAACTAAAAGAAAAGAGGCCACTGATTTTAATTGACATCAGGAAATGGTCGGCAAACGAACCTGCCGGATAAAGGTCCTCGCTCCCGATCAAAAAATAATTCTGCAAGGTATATCGTACAGATTGCATAAAACCAAAATCAATTCCGAAATGTTTTTTGTCTAAAAAATAAAATCCAATGATGCCATATACCAGGACCGCTGCTATACTTAATAAAGCAGTCTGGATGCCAATCAGTCGAAGGTGCGGATTATTTTTAATGTAATATTCTTTGCGTGTAGCCATTAAAACCAAGATGACCAGCAAAGCTGCGGAAGCTTCCTCCACATCGATGGCTTTAGTGAGATGGCCGATCAGTGAGATCACACTCAATATCACTCCAAACCACCATGCTGTCCTTAAACCTTTGAGCATGAATGCCGCGGTCACCAGCAAAAACAATCCGGTGATCAACACAAGATTGTTGGAGGCATGAATAGCTTCTATCGGTAAAAAATCCTTGAGCCAATTTAGTCGATCCTTAAACGCCGGAGTCAAGACGGATACGATATTGATAATGCCCAGGCCAAACAAAAAAATTGCCGGGAGAATACGCATTAATAATTTATTGATTTTTAAAAGAAACGAAAGGGCTCCGGCCAACAAAGGCATCCAAAATTCAAAAAAGCGATACAAAAAAGTAATTGAAATAGCACTCACCGGCTCAAATCCAAATCGAATTAAAACATAACTCATGGAGACCTCTACGGCTCCAAGTCCCCTCAAAAAAGGAGATATAACCAAAAACACTACCGAGACGATATATCCCATGATCGCTGCGAATAGTGTTGGTGAAAATTGCAATGCCAGCATAGCAATGTACACATGGACTATACCAACCAGTTCTATGAGAATGGAATAGACTATGGTTAACAAAAATTGTTTTCGATCTATACCTTTACTCGCGAGATCATTCAAAAACACTTCCGTCGAAGGGAACCACTTAAGGATGATCTTATAGGCTCTACCTTGTTGGAGCATCGAGCGGTAAGCCTGCACCAGTCCAACATTAAGCACCACAATGGCTATCAAAGCTAACCATTCACCAGCACCGGACGCATTCTTGACCAAAGCAAACATAAATGCAGGAATACCGACTACTGCTACAGATAAAAAACCGACAAAAGCATATATCGTTGACGCGAAAAGGATTTGGGTCTCTTTGATACCCTTTTTTTTAAGTGGGTCTGTAAAAAAAACCAGGGACGAAATACCCCCTGCTGGTAGAAAGACACTGACAAAATTTCGTTTCAAAAAGAGGATAATGGCATCGGCAAGACCGACCGTGTTTCCTATGGCAGCAAAAGAAGTCATATACATCAAAGCTTGTAAAAGAATGTATAAGAAAGTCAATCCTATACCAGCAATAACCCACCACGCATTAGCACTGCTAAGGTGGTTTCTGACCGACACCAGCTCAGCCTGTTCGTGTTGAATAAACCAAATACCAGTCCCTATAAAGAAAATACTGAATATAAATTGGCCGATTATTTTTCTATTTTCTTTGATGTAAGGAATGGTCTTGATCACAAAAAACAAATTAAAGCTTTAATGAGGATACCTCAGCTACCCCGTAGTTTAACTCTTACGTATAAATCATACTTCATAGAGCTACTAACACAGAGAAGGGACGATGTCACAAAGATATAGGCTTTGCCCTGGAAGGTTGATTCTTCTTTAAATCCAAACTGTTGTCACAGGATAAAGCAGAGCAAATTTATGTTTTAAAAATGCTTATTTACTCAACCACTATTATTTTCTTTACCATATGACCTTTTGCAGTGGAAATCTTTACGAGATAAGTGGCAGCCGGCAAAGAATGAATGTCTATAGATTTTGTAAAATGATTATTTTCAAATGATTCATCTGCGACCTGCTGACCTATCAGGGAATATAAAGAAATCTGCACCCTGCCCGGTAGTGCTTCATTAAACTGAATATAGATTTTTCCCTTAGACGGATTGGGATAAATCGAAATTGAATAGGGTTGAGATTTGTCAGCGGCACTCACGCTGGAGCATTTCCATTGATTGAACAGCACTTCACCACCCGTATAAAGATTGCAGTTTATCTTTTGAACCCCTGAATCTGATACTGCAATCGCTTTTACTATGCCATTGGCAGGATGTCCAAAACCTGACCAACTGGTTCCATTCCATTTGGCCAGTTGAGCAATATTCTGACCATTGATTTGACTGAACTGACCTCCGACTAACAGTTCGTTATTAATCACTTTTAACGCAAAGACTCCATTGCCTGTGTTAATAGAACTTCCTGGAGGATTTGGACCTATGCCTATCGTAGTCCAGTAGGCACCATTCCACTGTGCCAGATGTTGTGTTTTGGTGCCATTTAACACGGTGGTGGAAACTGCTGAGGGAAATTGACCACCGACGATTAAATCATTTTTGTATTGTGTAATTGCATAAATTCCTTCGGTGCTAATGATTGGTGGTGTAGATAGAGTGACAGCACCGCCACCGCCTACTTTGGTCCAATAACCAACCCAGATAGCCAGATTGTTAAGCCCTCCGGGAGAGTTGCCAAAATGACCACCGGCTACGATGTTGCCATTGAAATGAGATAGAGCAAATACAGGGCCATTCAATCCACTACCAAAAGTAGCCCATCCGCTCACCGGATTCCACCTGGCAATATTATTGGCTGTTAAAGCGCTAGAACCAACAGCATTAAACTTACCACCCACGACCAATCCCCACGCACTGGAAAGTAAGGCTTCGACATTATTGGCAACTCCATTGATACCCCCTTGTGGCAACGCTGACCAGGAGGATCCATTCCAACTGGCAATTTTATTGGCTGAGGTATTGCCCGCCATTGTAAAATCACCACCAGCATATAATATACCATTGTGTACTTCTATATCTTTAACCATATTGTTTAATCCATTGCCCAGGGGTGCCCAGACAGATCCATTCCAGGCAGCAATATTGTTAGCCTGGATGAGGGGGTTGCCAATCGAACTAAACTGACCTGCCACGATGAGTTTTCCCTGGAAGACGACCATATCCTCTATCCAGGAAGTATTGAGCTGACTCCACGAGGTACCCGAACAATACATATTACAGGTATCGATCACAGGACATGGCCGCTGGAAGATGGTAATTTTACAAGTACATTTTTGTTGGCCGCATACTGTCTGCAAATTCAGCACATAATACCCTGCATTTAAAGGACCAGGGATATTTATTTGAATATTTCCCGGTGAGGTACTGCCGCTGAGGTTGACCGAAGGTCCTGATAGCGTCCATTGAATATTGGGGGTGACGCATGAATCTCCCGCACAGGTAAAATGTCCGTTAATCGACAAGGAAGGTGATGCCGGGCACCCCAAGGTAAGCGTATCATTGCAGGACAAAGGCGTTACAAAACCATTTTGCGCCGCACCCAATAAATATCGTCCGCATTCACAAACGCAGTGAATTTCTATCGGAATGCTCAGTAAAGTATCAAAGCAAGGTTTTCCATTAGCACCATATTCGACGATAGGAATCTGTATGGTATAGGTGCCGCTTTGAGTGTAAGTATGCATCCACATCCCATTGGCAAATGCTCCATTCGTGATCTGCCCGTCTCCCCAATTGATCAGTAGGATGGAATCACACAGGGGCAATCTTTGCACCGTAATCTTTGCTTTGCAAATAGAGTCTGCTATTGTAAAGTGAACCGCATTTAATATGTTTTGACCAAATGTCGCTTTACTCATACAGCAACTGTCTTTTTCCGGTGGACAATTGGCAAAATTGACTTGTGCGACCTGATTGGCTCCCAGGAAGATGGAGGATATGCCAGAAGAAGGCAGTGAAGGTGTCCATCCGGATTGATTGATTTCTTTTAGGGTGTATAAGCCTGGAAGTAACGGGCTGAAGCTATAGGCCCCAGATGGATCAGTGATCACCGTATCAATGGCCACCCCCTGGTTATTGCACAATACGATTTGCCATCCTTGCAGGGTGGGCTGGCCTCCATTATAAGATAGGCCTACACAGGAAGTGTCCAAATATTTTACACCGATAATAGAGGAAGGCTCACAACAAATCTCTTTGACCAGGCCATCCCCTTTTATGCTTCCACATACGTTTAACCCGGTATAAGTATGACCATAATTAGATACGCTGGCTTTGATACAATACCTTCCTTTATCCAGGAGCAACGATACAGTAGTGTCAGCAGGAGGTCTGAGGAATGTACTGGAACTTAATAATTGTGCCAGGGTGGTACCCGTGCTATCACAAAGGGTAAAGTCAACTTTGTTGTCAACCAATGCACTTAAATGTATTTGTATTCTTGCGCCATCTTTGCAAATACAAAAACATCGGGTAAACTCATAGATTCCGCCATCGTAGTGATAAGGTCCACCTGAAAAATTTATCCAACGTGAGCAAGGCATGGAAGCATTGGGTTGATCGTGCCAATAAGATGGGGTAGCCAACACATAAGCAGGTTTCGGCAAGCTGTAGGCAGGATAGGGAGTTTGTGTCACGGTCCAGTAGGGATCAGGACTTCCGGGTGCATAAAACAAACCAGTACTGTGATCCACCCCGGTGTTTAATAAAATACTATCTGCTTTACAACCAATACCGCAGGCTGTATCAGGCTGAGGTGGACAGAAGAATACAAAACTGGTATCACAGGTCACCTTGGTATGACCGACCAGAAATTCTGCTTTCACAGAAATGGTATCCGGATTAGATCCACTATAGATACACCAACTAAGCGGTGTAAAACTACCGACCGGAATAAAACCGGATACGTTGTTTGATAGATTGATATTGCCTGGATTGGATTGGCTCGCAATCCAACCGTTGAAATTATCTACACTGATGGAATTGAACTGAGCTGTATTCAGCACTAATGGGATTTGAGTAAACTTGTTTTTCGCCTTATTATCGACATGCAATCTAAAGCAACAGGCAGGAGGGATAGCCTTCAACGATTCCACCCAAAACGAAATGCTGTCACAATAATCTATTGGGCAATTTACTTTGACTGTAGTACACATCTGCTTCACCTGGCAGGCATCAAATACTGTGACGCATACCTGATGTGTACCACTTTGAGTAAAGGTATAGGTCCACGAACCATTTGGATTGGTAATGACCTGTGATGCTATCCCCCCATCCAATACCGGTGGAGTGCTAAATAAAAAACAGCTGTCAAATTGTGGTGCAGTGACGGTCACCTGGCAATCCTGATTGACCACGGTAAAACCCTGATTGACCAGAGCATTAAAAGTCATTGCATCTTTACAGCAGGTATCGCAGGGAGGAGAGACGCAGCTCTCACAGACGGATACATCATCAATATAATAGTAGGAGCCGGGATAAAACCCACCTTGCCCCATCAGTGGAATGGTCAGGGCATCATTATAAAAATTTCCGATCACCAGGTGAGTTTCAACGCCCGTGGCTACATAATTGCCACTTATAAGCGTCCAGCCTGTTTTATTGGTGATATAATTGCCTATAGGGTTCATGATTTGAGGTGTATACGGCAATACTGGTGCTGTAGCTATAGGCCCTACAGATGTCGGGGAAAGAAATGCGCCTATCTTGTCAATAGCCCATTTGGCCTGATCGGCAAGGCTTACATAAAAAGAAACCTGGTAAGTATGTCCGGCTGTCAAAGTCGCTGTCAAAGGCACTTCGAGATATTCCCGATAGTTAGGATTAGAAGGGCGCAATATAAATCCCGCATATCCATTGCCTGTCCTGGGATTTTGGAGACCAAAAGAATTTTGTGGAGCATTTACGTTACTGCTGATTGGGGCACAACTGTTGTACAAATCTGAGGTCCCCCCGGTAGGCAATGTCCAGCCCGTTGCCGTGAATGGTGGTGAAATACCAGGCGGGCATATAGTATAACTCTCAAAACTGGGATTAGGTACCAGGTTGTTAGGGCAAGTCAAAGAATTGACGCAAGTCACAGTAACCGTAAATTTGCAGGAGTCCCTATTTCCTGCCATATCAGTTACATTATAAGTCACGGTAGTGATTCCCTGCAAAAAACTTAAATTACTAGCCATGCCATTCCCCTGGCCGGAGGTAGCTCCTGCCAAAAGGTAACTAAGGTTTGTCATAGGACAATTATCTGTGACGGTAGGTGCCAGATTAGATACGATCGCTGTGCAGGTACCTTGAGGATTAATCGTACCTATCAGGGATAAGTTTGAGGGACAAATAATTTTTGGCTTTTCATTGTCGACTACGGTGAGGCTAAAATTGCAATTTTGACTTTGGTTTCCGCATCCATCTTTTGCAAAACAGGTGATAGTATTTACTCCCTTAGGAAACTGGGTTTGTGAGGTAATCAGGATAGAACTGGTCGGCGTAATCAGTGAACAGGTGAAGGTCACATTTTGGCTGCAATTATCTACTCCTGTGGGTTGGGATATTGGGCCTGAAAAATAGCATACACCAGGATTGGTATTCACTACCGCATTGGAGGGACATATAATACCCGGCGCAATAGTATCCTTGATGGTTATGCGTTGAGGACAAGTAGAAATATTGCCACAACCGTCTTTTGCAGACCAGGTTCTCGTGATGGTCGCATTGCAAGGCATGACCCCGGTCACCAAATCGGAACTGGTGATCAGGATTGAATTGGCAGGGGTACAATTATCTGTTGCCGTAGCCACGCCTGAAGCGGGTGGGTTGGTATTGATATTGCAAGCCAGGTTTAGGAACGGTGGGCAAGTAATCACAGGTTTGACATTGTCTATGTATGAGACCGTTTTACAAATGGAATCAGTACATCCGGAACCCGAAGTTTTCAGACAAACCAAATACATTCCACACGCGGTGAATTGATGATTAGGATTCTGTGCGTTGGATAGGTTACCGGATCCACTACCGGGGTCACCAAAAGTCCAGCTATAGGTTAAAGGAGCAGATCCTGTAGATTGGTTGGTAAACTGAACATTGCCACAACTATTGATATTGCCAAAAGTAAAATCTGCATCACACGGCAGGGGATCTGAACAAAGCAAGGAGTTGATCGAACAAGTACCGGAGGTGCCTAAAGCAGAATAAGAAAAACTAATTTTTAGTGAATCCGGATTGTTTCCGCCCTTAAGACAAAAGGTCAAAGGGGATGACCCGCCCAGTGGTATAAACCCTGAGGAGTGTGATAATAATATATCTTTTTGAAGAGTTTGGCTGACTATCCACCCAGCATTAACTTCTACCACAATATTGGTAAAAGTGGCTGTATTAATATCCAGCTTGATTTGGGTTATGGCATTTCTAAGTTTATTATTAATAATCAATTGAAAACAACAGGAGGCCGGCACAGTCCTTAGCTGCTGAGTAAATATGGTTACGCTATCACAAAGACCTGCATAATCGAATGCGGTTGATTCGTCCTTCGGGGAATTATATGTGCCAGCATTAGGTGATTCAGTATTATTAAAATTAAAAGGAATAGTACTCCAAATGGCGAGCATCAGAGTAAAAGTGAAAAACAAGAAATTTTTCATTTTAAATATGATTTAGAAAGGACTACATAAATGAATTTTTCAATCCGCAAAGACGCACATAGGATAACCCAAAATATCTGATTTGAGCGTTATATTTTGTTACCCCTTCTCACCAATAATCACTCATTTTTCAAAGAACTTACCTAAATATATCTCTTTTTTGAAGTGCCTGTATTTTTCAAAGATTATTTGATTTTTAAAAATCATGCTTTCTTTCGTAGTTGATCAAAGTATTAAAACCATATTAGCAGGTATAAATTTTAATAAAAACAGTATCGAATTGAAATATGACCGAATTATAATCCTTAACCTAATAATATGGAAATGAAAACCAAATAATAATCTGAAAACACCATGACAGTGGTATTCAGGGTATTCATAATTTATTAAAAATGTTTAAATGAATCCAGTGAAAGACTTGTTTTTTAATTCATCGATACGCCGTGTAAGAGATCAAGAATTCTTGCCAAATTTTTTAATAAATGCAACCTATGGTTTATATTTGGATCCATATGCAATAAGCTTTCTTGCGAAGACCGCGACCGGGCGGGCGACGAAGATCAGGGCCAACTAACCCCAATTACCATCATGAAAAAAATCTTACTTTACCTGGTGACTATACTGTTATTAGTCATCGCAGGATTTTTCATCTTCGTCCAATCCACCTGGAACAAAAAACACGAAGCACCCTATCCTGACATCAAAGCAAGTACAGATAGTGCAGTCATTGCGAGAGGTAAATATCTTGTATTTGGACCGGCGCATTGTGCCGAATGTCATGGAGACATGAATAAAATGAAAGAATTAGCTGCCGGAGAGATCATTCCTCTATGTGGAGTGGGAGTTACCTATTGACCCGGGCATAATGCGCGCAAGAAATATAACCCCCGATGTTGAAACCGGTATCGGTAAATTAACCGATGGAGAAATAGCCCGAACGATGAGGTATTCTGTAGGCTCTGACGGTAGAACCATTTTTCCATTTATGCCATTTCAAAACATGAGTGATGAAGACCTGACTGCGATTATTTCCTTTTTGAGGTCACAACCAGCCGTAAAAAACAAGATAGAACCTTCAGCGTTAAACTTTTTGGGTAAAGCCATTCAAGCTGTCGGCATGATCCAGCCAATTTTTCCGGAAGGCACGCCACCTAAAACAGTCAAAATAGATAGCACTATTGAATATGGCTCCTATATCGCCAATAGTGTAGCCAATTGTAAAGGATGCCATACAGACAGAGATCTG
>OBID01000055.1_pt1 | contig 48570 bp, 43 predicted proteins | sample 1519781 | NCBI WGS metagenome assembly OBID01 (sample SAMEA3991478, study PRJEB22521) | metagenome | biome: anthropogenic terrestrial biome; feature: sewage plant; material: sludge | place: Sweden | collected 2012-09-26 | reverse complement strand
TACAGATAAATCCAAAGGTTAAAATTTATTTTCCTTACGATATTTTTTGGGGAGCACCCGTTCCATATGATGCCACAGGGCAAGAACCAATGGTTAATGATTCATTACCTACATATATGCAATACTTTGACGGTGGAAATACAAAATTTTCTATCAACCAATCGGGGCGATTTTGGAAAGCAAACATTGAATTTGTAAAGACATCAAAAGAAATATTGCCCGGACTAAACATCATTGCAACAAGTTCACAGTATATGGGATACTTTTCTTGCTATCCTGGAAAGAGTTTTGTTGAAGGTCAATTTGAACAAAAGCAAGACGCCTGCAAAAACACCAACCTTCCTGAACTTTCTCTTTCAATGAAAACCGACAAAGGACAAGTGTTAATTGTAGGGTGTTCTCACACAGGAGTTGAAAATATTGTAAAGCAAACACAGACGGTCACATCTGACAAAATAGAATTGGTTTATGGTGGTTTTCATATGCTACCGTTTGACAGGGCCCAAACAGTTCAATTGGTGAACATGCTTAAAAACGATTTGAAAGTTCACCGTGTTGCACCAGCACATTGCACAGGACATCTTGCATTCAAAGTTTTATCCGACACTTACAAAACCGACTATTTATATGCAGGACTTGGCGAAACAATTTCTTATTAGCAGCAAACTGAACTTGTTGACAGATATAGCACGAACCGCTAACAAGGGGTTTGCGATAGCGGGGGTTTCGTGCTCCGCAGACATATTTGTGCAAGGTGGAAGTTCAGTTCTCCGAATGAAGTTTAGTGCTAAAAATCCCCGCCTTCGCAAAGCCCTAAAACGTTGTGCAAAACCAATAAAAAGTAAATGGACGCAGCATGAGGGAATTCATTCAACATTCCTTTGTGTTAGTGGCAACTCTGTGACGACACTACAAACCTTGAAGATTTAGACAATGAACATACCGAAAGTTATATTTTTTCTAACCATTTTGACCCTGTTGACTTCCTGTAACGGACAGGCAACAACACAATCTGAAATTTCAACCAATTCAATTTCAATCGGTGACACAGTAAATGAACTTGGCAAAGAAATAACACTTGTTTATCAAGACAAGAAGGACAATTATTGGTTTGCGAGCAAGAACGATGGAGTGTATAAATATGATGAAAAAATAATCATTCATTTTACAACCAAAGATGGCTTGACCAGTAATAGTATTGGAGAAATAAAGGAAGATAAATCGGGAAACATTTATTTTACAACTGATAATGGAATATGTAAATTTAACGGAAAGATTTTTATAGCGTTAAAAGAAAAAGTTGGTGTTGACAATGATTGGAAATTAAATCCAAATGACATTTGGTTTAAAAGTCCAGAATATGATGGTTTTGTTTACAGATATGATGGTGAAAATCTTTTGAAATTACAAGTTCCAAAAATCAAAATAGGCGAAGAGTATATTTCAAAACATCCGAATTATGCTAACCCTTACGCAGTTTTTTGTATTTACACTGACAGCAAAGTGAATGTTTGGTTTGGTACTGCAACCTTAGGTGCTTTCCGCTACAACGGAAAATCATTTGATTGGATAATTGAAGATGATGTAACAGAATTACACGATGGACCTGCCAATGGCGTTCGTTCAATTATAGAAGATAAAAACGGAGATTTTTGGTTTAATTCAGCATATCGTTATACCATTTATGAGGACACGTTAATACCAAAAAATGGACGAGACAAATCATCGTTTTATAAGCGAACAAAGAGTATAGGAAGTTTAGACGGTAGTAAAAACAACGATTTTACTGAATACTTATCCATCGCAAAAGACACTAACAATGATTTATGGTTCGTACCTTACGATACTGGAGTATGGAAGTATGACGGAATAAAAATCACTCATTACCCAGTTCAAATCAACTCAAAGGAGATAAAATTATTTTCTATTTACAAAGACAATAAAGGAACTTTATGGCTTAGAACTCATGAATATGGTCTATGGAAATTTAACGGAGAGGCTTTTGAACCATTTAGAGTGAAAAAGTAAAAGAAGAGCAGCCACTAACAGCGGTTATTGTATAAAACTCCCGAAATAGAAATATTACATGTTGGAGCAAGTTCATAACCTGGAAGATATAACGTAACGGAAAATTTATATGAAATTCTTTAGAAAATATGAGCCATCGGATACTCAGAAAAGTATCATACGTGAATTTCAAATACTTCACATCAAGTGGGATGGGGCTGATCCCTTGCCTCCACCATTCATAACCTGTCTGGCAAATACAGAACAAAATCTCTACTTCTATCCGAGAGACCCTATTAAAGTGTTAAACAATATTGATTCTGATGGAATAATTGCTCCGTCTGCAAATATAACAGGACCCAAAAACAGACCCGTTGGGCTTAAGTTTGGTGATGATTACCTTATGATAAAAGTGGCGTTTCTTCCCACTGGTTTATATAGATTATTGAAGTTTTCGATGCAAAAGACAGTCAACACAGGACTTAATGCAATTGAATTTCTATCGCACGAAATAGAACTTGTAAATAACCAATTAGTTCAATCATCTTCTTATGATGAAATGATTGAAATTGCTTCCGTCTTTATTGATAAGCAGTTGCAGAAAGGTATTGCACCTGAAGAACCCATTGATCTGGTAGCAATTAAAATGCTTGATCCTTTAGCGAAGAATACTATACCTGAATGGGCATCCATGGCTTGTTTAAGTCTTCGTCAATTTGAGCGGAGTTTTGCAAACCGCGTTGGCATATCACCCAAAATGTATATTAGAATAGTACGCTTTGAACATGCAATGAAGATTAAAAATACATCTCCCGAAAAAAGCTGGTCAGACATTGCCAAGGAATGTAAGTACGATGATTCTTCTCATTTATTACGGGAGTTCAAACAATTTGCTGAGTTTGCCCCAGGCACTTTATTAAAAAAACAAACGAGTGGATTTGGCGACTTCCCCACTGGTTAAACTTTGTCGTTTTTTTCCTAAACAAATTATGACAAATAGCCATTCTTTTGCGATGATTTATTTAATAATAAACCAATCATCAATAAAGTACATCATGAAGACAAAAATCGATCATCCCGGAGTGTACATACCTCCTCCACTCTTATACGTTGTAATATTTTTACTATCTGTTTATATTCAAAAATTATTCCCACTTACTTCATTGTTTTTCAAAACAAGCATAGCCTTTATCTTAGGGATACTCTTTGCAATAATTGGGCTTATCATCCTGATTCCAGCTGTAGTGAAATTCTTTAAAACAAAGAATACGCTTATTACAATAAAACCTGCCAAATCATTACAGACTACTGGTATTTACTCAATCACAAGAAACCCAATGTATTTGGGACTTTTGAACATATATACTGGTATCGCATTCTTTAAAGGAAACTGGTGGACTCTGATGCTTATTCCAATTGTGATTTTGACAATCACCTATCTCGTCATATTAAAAGAAGAAAAGTATATGGCAAGAGCGTTTGGAAATCTCTATGTAGAATATAGTAAGAATGTAAGACGCTGGATTTAATGAAAAATATTGAAAACTTAATATTATAATGAACAATGAACAACTATTCAGAATCCTGATTGAACAAGGTTTCAGCAAAGGAGATGTAACTATTTTTGATAAATACACTTCTCCTGACTTTATCGAAAATCAACATGGCATGAAACCACAAAATGTTGAAGGTGTAAAAAATGCCATCAGATATCTTCACAAAGCATTTGAGGACTTTTCATTAAATATCGAGGATATTGTCAGCTATGAAGATAAGGTTTGGGGTAGGATGACGGGACGAGGTACACAAATTGGACAGTTTGGACCGATGCCACCAACAGGAAAGAAAATAGAAATTACGGTAATTGATATCATGCGTTTTAAAGATGGCAAACTTATTGAACATTGGGGTGTTCCAGATCGATTAGCTGCAATGGAACAATTGGGAATGAAACCGCCTCCAAAGTTTATTATGAAATTGATGGCTTTGTTTCGATAATGCCACATAATGGTCGTTTTTCGCTAACACATTTTGTGGCAACTTAAATAAGAAAAATGGACTTATACGGACAAAAAAGCAAAAGCATTCCACAAAAATTAGTCATCCACCTTATTGAAATTATACTTCTATGGATATCTTATTGGATATTATTCCAAAATGGAGGAGCATGGGTTGAAAATAATATAGGCATTAATAATGCCGAAGGAAATGTTGACAGAAGAAGTATCATTTTTATTTTTAATCTCATTATTTTTTTTCGACTTGCTTACATGATGATTTTTATTCTAAAAAGAAAAATGCCTTGGGAAGAAAGTGTAAGTGTGCCTTTTTGAAACCGACTTTCGTTCTGCCCTTCATCTTTGTGAGTCCTTTTGAATATTGACTTCACATTTCAAGCTCGTTTTCAGATTATTATGTCTTCTGACTATGGCTTGAGCTCAGTCAAGCACTGATTTTCGGTCATATCAATTCCTATGAAGATTTAGTTGGCTTTCTTAATGGACTGAATGCGGATTGGGTCAAGGCCACTAAAAGACTTAGTCCAAAAGTTATAATTGATTTATTAAGAACTTCAGGAAAAGAATACTGTGATTTCCTGACAACCATAAATCTTGATAATAAAGCCGGACTTTCAGTGACTTGGGCGGGTGAAAACGAATCGAAAAATTGGTTTCACATAGCAAGGGACCTCATCCACCGTTTTTCCCTATCCTCCGTTTTGGAGGAGTTTCACTCCAACCACCTTATGTCCTACCCCCCGGTCTAGTTAAAGTTTTACCCATTATTCCAAAAGCTTCTGGTCCAACCTATTCCAAAAAATTAAACCCTGACACACTACCTTTGCATAAAATATGAGTAAAGGACCCATAGGAATATTTGACTCCGGCTACGGAGGACTGACCATACTTAAAGAAATCACCAGGGTGTTGCCACAGTACGATTATATCTATCTCGGTGACAATGCCAGAGCACCTTATGGTCAACGATCATTTGAAACCATATATCAATACACTTTAGAATGTGTACAATGGTTTTTTAATCAAGGCTGTCCCCTGGTCATCCTTGCATGCAATACCGCTTCTGCCAAAGCGCTGAAAAATATCCAACATTTTGCTTTACCCCATATGGCTCCGGACAACCGGGTATTGGGTGTGATCAGGCCAACCGCAGAAGTAATAGGACACCATACGCAAACCAGGCAAATCGGTATACTGGCGACCACAGGCACAGTAGTCTCCGGATCGTATCTGATTGAGGTACACAGATCATTCCCTGAGCTCAAAGTCTTTCAACAAGCATGTCCAATGTGGGTACCTATGGTGGAAAACAATGAATATGATAATGAAGGAGCCGATTATTATATCAAAAAGTACATCGATGCCCTCAGAGCTCAATCACCAGATATAGACACGGTCCTGATGGCCTGTACCCATTACCCGCTTTTAGTACCCAAGATCAAAAAGTTTTGGCCCGAAGTGAATATCCTAAGCCAGGGTCCTATCGTCGCGCATAGCCTGGCAGATTATCTGCAAAGGCATCCGGAAATTGAGGCACGGATCGGGCAACACAGTGATTATAAGTTTTACACCACGGACTCCGAAAATGACTTTGATAACCGGGCGAGTGTCTTTTTTGGTGAAACGATTTCTGCTACCCATGCGGAGATAGATCATACGATTCATATCCCGGATTATAGTATTATAGCTTAGTTGAATACAATTGTTTGTTCTGGCGGTTTCAAATGATCAACTACTGTGGTACTCACTGAACTTTTTACTTCTAAATAGCCCGTGTAGCTCATCCATATTTTGACTAAAAGATCAAGGTGCCAACCAAGCTTATCTTTCTAAAACTGGTCCATTAGATGACAAATCACTTATTTAAAAAACTCAAACCAATAGAGTAATCTTATTTTTGCTAAAAGTTAAAAAACGGAATCATTTTGAATAAGACGGATGTATTAATAATCGGATCAGGGGTAGCGGGACTTTCATCAGCGATACAGATGGCCATGCTCAGGCCGGAACTTTCAATAACCCTCCTAAGCAAAACTGTGCAATTCGAAAGCAATACAAGGTATGCCCAGGGCGGTATCGCCGCTGTCTGGGACGAGACCAAAGACAATTTTGACAAACATATCGAAGACACTCTCGATGCAGGCGATGGGCTCTGTAACAAAGAAGCTGTGTACAATGTAGTCACAGAGGGTCCTGCGCGTGTGCGTGAGATCATCGAGTGGGGTACGCATTTTGACAAGACTAAGTCAGAGGCCGATTACGACCTGGGTCGCGAAGGTGGCCATAGTGTCAATCGCATCTTGCATTATAAAGACCTCAGTGGGGCCGAAATGCAGAGAGCCCTGATTGAAAAGGCCAATTCCTTTCCCAATATTACTGTCAAAGAGCATTATTATGCCATCAACCTGATTACCCAGCATCACCTGGGATATTCCCTGACACGGGTATCACCCAATATAGAATGTTACGGCGCCTATATCTTAAATAAAGCCACCAAAGAAATAGAGACCTGGGTAGCACGGATCACCATCCTGGCCAGTGGAGGAGCCGGCCAAATCTATCGCAATACCACCAACCCTCAAATCGCGACCGGTGATGGACCAGCCATGGTCTACAGAGCCAAAGGCAGGGTGGAGAATATGGAGTTTGTACAGTTTCACCCTACAGCTTTGTATAATCCTGCCGGCGACAATCCGGATTTTCTCGTTTCAGAAGCCGTACGAGGATTTGGCGCTATTCTCAAAACCAAAGATGGCGAAGAATTTATGCAACGGTATGATCCCCGCAAATCGCTTGCTCCCAGGGACATCGTCGCACGCGCCATCGACAACGAGATGAAAGTACGGGGAGATGACTTTGTCTATCTCGATTGCAGGCACCTGGAGAAAGAAGCCTTTGTAGCCCATTTTCCCACTATCTATGATAAATGTATCAGCATCGGCATAGACCCCATGAAAGCTATGATCCCGGTGGTGCCGGCATGCCATTATATGTGTGGAGGGGTGCAAGTAGACCAGCGTGGACGAACTACCATCAACCACCTATATGCTGCAGGAGAATGCAGCAGTACCGGACTCCATGGGGCCAATCGCCTGGCATCCAATTCACTCCTTGAGGCCCTGGTATATGGTAAACGCATCGCTGAGGACATCCATGCAGTGATAGATGGCGTCGATTATCAAAATGCTATCCCTGAGTGGAATGCCAGCGGCACTACCGAACCTAAAGAGATGGTCCTCATCACACAAAGCTGGAAAGAACTCAAGGAGATCATGAGTAGCTATGTGGGTATCGTGCGATCCAATGTCCGTCTTAAGCGGGCTATGGATAGACTACATATATTATACAATGAGACTGAAGACCTCTACAATACCACTGTGCTGTCTCCCCAGCTATGTGAATTGCGCAATTTAATATCTATCGGATATTTAGTCACCCGGTCAGCCGATCTTCGCAAGGAAAGTCGTGGCCTTCATTTTACTACCGATTATCCGGAGGAACATGGATTTTTGGAGAATACTTTGTTGTAAAATCCGGTTGCTAACGGTAAAAATTCTTCCTTACTAAGTAATAATGTCCTTTTTAATCAGGATACTGCCCAAGGTAATCAGACAGATGACCAGGCCGAGAAACTCCCGCATGTTTTCAATATACGGTGTGGTCGCTTTCATCTCCGAGGCGATATTAGGCTCACCCATTTTAAAATAGTCTATCACATCGGGTATATAAAAAGCCGACCAGGCGATAGTCAATAAAAGCGCTGACCACACCAGCCAGGGATATTTCCGCTGTCTGAATTGGATAAAGCAGATAGCTGCGATCAAAAGATAATAAGGAGCCCAGATATAGGGATCAGGATCATTGTATTGTACCAGGGCAAAAAGTACAAACATCAAAGCGAGTACGAGATAAATGTATTTCATATCAATATTCTATAGTAAACGAAATATTTGGAAGGATACCTAACTGATAGTTATAGCCGACTCTTCCTGTATAGCCATCATAATAAGATGAACCGAAGTTTTGTTGATTGGTCAGATTCTGTATATCCAGTGCGAGCATGGTATTGAGATGTTTATAAAACCGTCTTCGATATACTCTCAGATCTGCTCTGAACAGTCCCGGCCGCGTGATGGAAAATGGTTCGATGGGAGCAGGAAAAAATAGCAATGGGCTATCCCTTAAGGCTCCCCCTGCCTGGAACGCGGTATACCATCCAAACAATTTTTTAAATTTTGTTTTTTGTTTTTCCCACTCACGACCAATGCTCGTATGAACAAGATATTTTTGGTCAAATCGGCTGTTATAAGTATTGCCTGCTACAGATTCATAAGTTGCATGAAACAATGCCAGGTTGGCAGTATATCGCCATAAGCCGAGATTGCCTGAGAGGTTCCCTTCCATACCGACCACTTTGCCGGTGGATTCGTCGCCCGTAACAAACAACTGTGGTGCAGGTGCTTCATTGATTAAGGAAAGTGTATTTGCTGCCCCAGGCACATTATAGTGATATTGATAATACCCCTCTATGCTCCATTGGATATTTTTCTTTTCTCCCTGGATACTTAACTGAGCTTGCAGTGAGCGCATCAACAGATTATTATTGGACAAATAGTAAGCAAATGGAGTCGCGATTTGAGAATATTTTCCTGCACTGAATTGAATGGAATGCTGAGCGCCGAGTTTATAGGAGATCTGGGCTCTCGGATCGATCGAAGTCTCGTGAGCCACCATAGCATGCAGCCCGGTCTGGACAGAAAGCCTGCCGGATTCTATCAATAGATTGCTGTAAGGTTGGAGGGTGGTATTGTCCTGATCATTACAACAGGCAAATTCAGTCGGAATACCTCCGGCCAGGTAATTATAGGTATCCTTGTTAGCCTGAAGTTGAAATCCTGTCGTCCATACCTGGTTATCATTCAATACAGCTATCCACCTGGGGTGAAGATTCCACTTTCGTTCGTAGAGTTGATTTTCTGAGGAGGTAGATGGGCGGTCTATCAACTCCGTGTAGTGTTTGTTTTTAAGTTGAGAATACACCAGGTCCGTCATCAATCGATGGTGTGCATTGATTCTGTATTCATAAAGGATGCCACCAAGAGTTTGATTGCCTTTGAATAGAATATTGCTCCATTCTTTTGGTATAGTTCTTTCAGCCAGATCTTTTTTACCTGCATAGTCATTCATATTATTACCGGTGAAAAAGAAAAAATTCAAATCTTTCTTTTTGGAAGGAAACGAAGCGGAGGCCATGACATCCTGGTAGTTGATGTTTTCATCCCCAAATTGTGCTCCAAGTTGTGAAAGCAGCCCTACGGTAGAATATCTGTACCTCGTGATGAATGAAGCTCCATTTTTGGAGAGGGGCCCTTCCAGCCCAAGCTCCATCCCCAACAAGCTGATTTGAGCTTCGGTGGTCAGTTTTTCGATATTGCCATTTCTTAAGTTCAGATCGATGGCACCTGCCAAAGCATTACCCTGCATAGCAGAGTACGGAGCTTTGTACAGATAGGTATTGTCCAGGACAGAGGCACTCACCATATTGACACCTCCTCCGCTGGGACTCGCCTGATCGCTGAAAGTACCGGCATTGCTTAGATGATTGGGATTGAGTATTTCGGTGCCGTGGATCATCCATTTGACGAAGGCAGGATTATTGCCCCTGATCACCAAATGATTGGCCCCGTCATTCATCGATGTGACCCCCGATTGACTGGTAAACAGGCGAGCGGGATCAAAAAATCCAGCAGGCAATTTTTCTGTTTCTTCCCGGGTGACCAACAGTGCATTGGAAAGAGGGTGTATAAACAGACCAGACCTTTGTTCTGTAATCACGAGCTCCGGCAGATCTGTGGAAGCTGGAGTAAGTTCAAATTTTTGAAGAATATTGGTCCTGCCGATCAGGTATCTGGCGATCTCGTTGGTACGGTAACCTTCACCTTTGATCGTAATATTATATCTGCCCGGCACAATCTGAAGTATCTCAAATCGTCCTGTGCTGTCAGTGATAGCCTCCCACACATGCCCATCCTGGCTGGTATAGACGATAGTGGCTAATGCTATAGCGCCGGAAGTATACGCTGATCGGACCTCGCCTTTTATGTTGATATTGGTCTGACCGATTAATTCCAAAAACAGCGAACCCAAAAATATAATAAGACACCACCTTCTGCACATGGGCATAAAAATACAAGTTTATCCTGCTAGTGAGCAAAAATGAAAGATGATTCTGGTCAGCAAAGTGTTTGAACTTTCGAGGGATAATTGAAAATTGCATACCATCTATTGCTCCTTGACGCCATCGTATTCAGCGGCTTTCTCACCACCTTCAGGCCCATAAAATATCACCCAGGTACAAAAGTCATCAGTAAAATCAAAAAACTTATGTTCTACTCCGGCAGGTACAAATAAAAAATCTTTTGGTCCAAAATCGACTATTTGGTCACCATTTCGAAATCGACCACTTCCTGAAACAATGATATATACTTCATCCCTGGTATGAGGTTTTTGATCATCTACCAGGTGTGGTGCATACAGTTCAATATTCAAACTACCATGGGTAAAAAGTTTGATAAAAGGGGATGATTGCTTCGACAAAGCTGATATTGATTTATCTATAGGTAAATGCATAAATTTATGTTTTTATATAAGATGGAAACTCCAATGATGAATGCTAAGATCGAGTATCTTTAATCTTCATTTATTATTTTGATTGATATGAAAACAAATTTATCCAACAAAAGCCGAAGAGACTTTATTAAAAAATCTGCTCAGACAGCTTTTGCTATAAGCCTTCCCTCGATCGTACCTTCCAGTGTATTTGGCAAAAACGCTCCCAGCAATAGAATCAATGTAGGGGCTATCGGTACAGGTCGTATCTCACGCACACATGACATGCCTGGTGTATGGCAGTATGACTATGCCAGGATCATGGCTGTATGTGATCTGGACAATAATCGTGCCCAGGATGCTAAAAAACTGGTGAACGGTGTCTATGCAAAAAAAACAGGCAAAGATTATGATGGCGTCACCGTATATAACAATTATGAAGAGCTGTTACAAAATAAAGATGTCGATGCAGTATTGATATCTACTCCTGATCATTGGCATGCCCGGATAGCTATTGATGCCGCCAAAGCCGGCAAACATATCTATATGCAAAAACCTGCTTCGCTAACCATCGTAGAAGGTCGTAAAATGTCCAATGCCGTACAGGCCAGTAATATAAAGTTCCAGGTAGGCAGCCAACAAAGATCTTCCACGCAATTTAGATATGCAGCAGAGCTGGTACGCAACGGCCGAATTGGTCAGTTACAAAAAGTATATGTTGGGTTGCCTGGTGATCCTTCCGGCGATGAAGAGCCTGCAATGCCCGTACCTGCCGGTTTTGATTATAACAAATGGCTCGGTAGCACCCCCGAAGTGTATTACACGGAGAAGCGAGTTCATCCCCAGGTGGGATATGACCGACCGGGTTGGCTGCGTTGCGAACAGTTTGGCGCCGGCATGATCACCGGTTGGGGAGCGCACCATATTGATTCCGCTCATTGGGGCATGGGTACAGAACGTACGGGTCCTATTGAGATCTGGGGTCATGCTGACTTTCCTAAAAGCGGCCTTTGGAATGTACATGGTATCTTTCGTACCGAAGCCAAATATGCCAATGGAGTACATATGATCGTCAGCAACGAATTGCCCAATGGGATCAAGTTTGAAGGGACAGATGGTTGGATCTGGGTGACCAGAGGAAATTATCGTGCGACCGATTCTGATCCTGTCAACTCTGATGGTACCAAACCACTAGACGCGAGTGATCCAAAGCTCCTTACTTCCGTCATAGGACCTAATGAATTTCATTTTGAAGTCAGTGCAGAACATCATGGTAACTGGCTAGAAGCCATTCGCGACAATAAAAACCCTATAGCTCCGGTGGAGGAAGCCCATAGATCTTGTACCGCCTGCCTGTTACATCATATTGCGATGAAACTTGATCGAAAGATATATTGGGATCCTGCTAAAGAAAACTTCATCTATGATGCCGAGGCCAGGGCCATGTTATCCAGAGCACAGCGAGAGCCTTTTGGAGTATAATAGGTACGTAAATTTTTACCTTGCTTTACCTCTTATTTGGGCGCAAATAGTATACAAGAATAGGATTAACACTAAAGGGTGGTAGCGAATAGTACAATTTCAGGTTTGTACCTAAATTTGTCCTATGCAAAACCCAAGAATGGATATAGTCGATGGTTTTATATCCCGCACGCTCGATAAATCCTTATGGACTCATGATGCACATCAGATCACTGCCATTTGGTTTTTGATGCACTATGAGCCAGATGATGCACTCTGCCGCATCAAATCTGGTATCATAGCGTACAATCTCGCAGTAGGAGGAGAGAATACGGGACAGAATGGATATCATGAAACCATCACCATACTCTGGTGGAGTCTGATTCACTTATTTGTCGAGCGACATAGGGAATTTTCCTACGAAGACCTGTGTGATGCTTTTTTATCATCGCCTTATAGTGCCAGGGATATTGGATTTAAATTTTACACAAAAGAAAGATTGCTTTCATCTGAAGCCAGGTCTCGCTATCTTACGCCGGATATTCAAGAAATAACGCTGTAGATGAAAAATATTATACCTGGTTTATTCCTATTCATTATTATTATGACTGCATGCTCTCCTACCAAGGAGCCGATACAAAAGCCCATCAGATTGGTTACGCTCGATCCCGGACATTTTCATGCTGCCCTGGTGCAAAAATCAATGTATCCTTCTGTGGACAGTACAGTGTATATCTATAGTGAAGGAGGTCCCGACCTGGATATGCATTTGGCCAGGATAAAAAATTACAACACGCGTGCTGATCATCCTACTCATTGGAACCTGGTGCAATATACCGGTGCTGACTATCTACAAAAAATGGCAACTGAACACAAAGGCAATGTGGTCGTACTCTCCGGTAACAATAGAATCAAACCTGAATATATCGATGCCTCTTTAAATGCCGGCATGCATGTATTTGCAGACAAACCGATGATCATCCGATATGAAGACTTTGGCAGGCTCAAATCTTCTTTCGACCTGGCAAAACAACAAAATATTTTATTGTACGATATCATGACCGAGCGTTATGAGATCACTACTCAACTTCAAAGGCTGTTTTCTATGGATCAGGCTATCTTTGGTGAGCTCGTCGATGGTACTATGGACCAACCTGCTATCACCAAAGAAAGCGTTCATCATTTTTACAAGTTTGTTTCCGGTAATGTCTTGGTCAGACCAGCCTGGTTTCTGGATGTAAATCAACAGGGAGAAGGTCTTGTAGATGTGATGACCCACCTGGTAGATCTTGTACAATGGGAGTGTTTCCCGGACCAGGTCATAGATACCAATCTTATCCATATTGATCTCGCCAGGCGCTGGCCCACCATCATGTCGGCCGATCAATTTAACACGATCACCCAATCATCCACTTATCCGGAATATTTAAAAAAGGATGTTCATGCGGATAGTCTGCATGTGTATTCTAATGGAGAGATCAATTATACCATCAACGGTAAACATGCCAAAACTTCCGTGATATGGAATTACCAGGCTCCGGAGGGCACTGGAGATACCCATTATTCAATCATGCGTGGCACTAAGTGTAACCTGATGATTCGCCAGGGAAAAGAAGAGGGGTACAAACCCACCTTGTACATAGAAGCCAACGATTCAAAAGACTCATCTATCGCCATGGCTATCAATAACAAATTATCAGCTCAGAGCCAGCAATGGCCTGGTATAAACCTTGAAACCACTCCGCGAGGTTGGAAATTAAATATTCCACCTGCTATCCAGGAAGGCCATGAGGCTCATTTTGCCAGGGTTATGGAAAAGTTTTTACAGTATGTGCAAGCAGGGGATATGCCTTCCTGGGAAGTACCCAATATGATAGCAAAATATTATACCACTACTCACGCCCTCCAATTGGCTACACACTAAGGAGTAAAATAAAATAGAAAACTATTGCTTTGTTTGGTAATTTTAAGCAATTAATATAATTCACTTAGTTTTGCAGTAACTATTTTTATTCATTTTACACCTTTATGTTATGTACCAATCACTTTACCCAAACCTACGCATGAAAAAGATTGTATTTTCTTTTCTCCTTCTTGGAGTATTTACTTTAATTCACGCCCAAAAAGGCCCGACAGTTTTTGATTGTATCTATGAAACTGAAGGCATCCCAGTGATCAAAATTGAAACCAATTGGAACAAAGTGATCAATCAAAAAATGGATGAGGAATATTTACCTGGTACGATAGAGATGCCTTGTCATGGTGAAACATTAAAATTCGAAATCCGCACGCGCGCACGTGGGAATATGAGGAAGCAGGTTTGTTTTTTCCCTCCAATAAAAATTGATTTCAAAAAAGGAGCCTTGATGAAAAACAAATTGGATACTGCTACGGATAAACTAAAAGTAGTGTTCCAGTGTCGGACCGGTGATGCCAATACAGAGTTGCTAATGAGGGAGAAACTGGCTTATGAACTATACAAAATCATCAACCCTGAATATTATGTCTTTCAAAAACAAGTCAAAATAGAGTGCATCGATGAGGGTAAAGTAAAATATACCCTGGATGCCCTGATCGTCGAAGACGAAGAAAAACTTGGTGACCGATTCAATGCCAGGATAGTAGAGACCGGCAAAGTGATGTCTCCTTCTTTGGATAAGACTATTTATCAGCGCATGACTTTTTTTCAATATATGATAGGCAACACGGATTGGTCACTACCCAACCGACATAACATAGAAATGATCAAAGTCCCGGAAAATCAAAAAATCATTCCCTTGGCTTATGACTTTGATTATTCCGCTTTAGTAGGAGCCTCCTATGCGGTACCCCATGAGTCACTCCCTATAAAGAGTATCTTCGAAAGATTGTATCAGGGACATGGTGTTTCCGAAGAGGACGCTATGGCCACAGCAAAATATTTTCTTGAAAAAAAGCCACAACTTCTCCAGGCAGTGACCGATTGCCAGGGATTGGACGATAAGGCGAAAAACAATGTAAATAAATTTTTAGGGTCCTTTTTTAGCATTATTGAGAACGAAAAACAAGTAAAAAGGACCTTCGTCCAAGAGTAAGAGATTTGATTTCTCCAACCCTAAGGGAGTCGGCTGCAATTTCTCAAATTCACGCTTTCGCACTACCCAAGACCTGATGGGTGTCTGCCGCATATTTCGTAACCTCACGCTTTCGCACTAGCCCGGCCATGAAGGGAGTCTGAAGTACTTTCAACACTACCCCAAACCTATTAAGCGTTGGCTGTACATCAGCACACCGCACCTACTCTTCATTTTTCCAAATGGCGCCGAACTTGTTCACTAATTGATCATCATAATAGTCGGCCAGGTTCATGAGATTTTTAATTTGATGATATCCTTGTACGACATCCAGCTGCCTGTCAATCAACATAGATGAAAGTATAATCTCATTGCCGCGAAGACTTAAGCTGGATTGCTTCATTACAAAGTTCTGGCGCAGTAGATATTCGTATAATTCCTGGATCTGGGTCCTGGGCAGGTGACAGAGCGTGGCATCGCATAAGATGAGACCACTTTGATCGTGATAGGCGATCTCTATCGTAGCACTGCCATGATTGAGCTCCCAATTATTGGGGCCTCGCCGGCAGATATTAACCGGAAATCCGAGTTTGATCAATATATCTTCGATGGTCCTTGGCAACCCTACTGCCTCATAAGGCACAGCATCTGAAGGGAATTTTATTTTGGCCCCACAGTGAATACAATAATGACTTTTGTCCGGTGATTCAAATACGATATTGGAGCAGGAGTCACATCTCGTTGCTTCCTTACCTCCGCCTGCTTTAAAGGCAGTAAGGGTGTCATCCAAATAGTTTGCAGGCAAAGAAAACCCAATACTATTTCCATTCTGCATCACGAAAGTATTCACCCCTACTACCCTGCCGGATTCATTGATCAGTGGGCCTCCACTGTTGCCGGGATTGAGGGCAGCGTCGTGTTGGATATATTGGATATCATTCTGCAGATGCATCGTATTCGATACAATCCCTTGTGTAGCAGTATATTTTAGTCCAAAAGGATGGCCTACAGCGATGACCAGGTCACCTTCATGAAGTTTTTCTGTTTTTTCTATTTCAATATGCTGATCAGACGGAGTGGAGACAGGCAATTGGATAAATGCCAGATCATATTTCTGATCCAAAAAAACTACCCTGACGATTTGTTTAGCTATCAATCTGCCTTCCACTACTATCTCCTGGTTGTCACGCACTACATGTTCGTTGGTGACGATGATATGATCATCAGGCAAGGCAAAGCCAGTACCTGTATTATAAGGAGTAGCGATCTGAACTACATAGTCTCTGTATTTTTCTATAATGCCTTTCATTTCGACTTTTGCATTTGAATTTTACGCACCTGTAGTATCAGGCTATGCACAAAATAACTTACCTGGCTATAATCCAATTGTCTTGCATCCAGTGCAAAGCCCGGGTAGACTTTTTGATGCATTTTTTCTATACGGTGCAATGCTGACTTGATAGCTGATTTGTCAGGCAAACCGGACGGCAAGGCCAATTTTTCATAATTATCTATAGAGTCAAAAAACGCTGGCTCAGTGACTCGATATACCAAAGTAAAAAGGTCCTTGATTGGATCCGGCAGGGCAAAATTAAACAAGCAGATTCCTACGGCATATTCCACTATAGCTATGGCATATTCATGATGATGATTATCGAGATACCACTGTATATTGTTGATCTCCCGATCCAATACTTCCATTACCATGGCGGTATTGCCTGGTGAGGTGACGCCAAAAGTAAAAATAGAATGGTGGAGATCTCTTATTAGTGTCTCTTCATTTTGCTGACCCATCAAACTTAAATCCTGTCGCAAGGACTTTAATTTATGGAGTTGATTTTTATTGTCCTGGCTAAAATAGGATTTGTGGATTTGTTCGATCCTATCCATCATAGAACCTTCAGGCCGCACCAGGTAATCCAGTTTGTATAAAAGCGCCAAAAGAATGTAACCTCCCGCGGCAGGGTATTGCTCTATTTTGAGTTTTCCCTGGTCTACTATCTGAAGGGCTTTATTAATAGATGAATAGAAAAAATCGGTTTTTAGTTTTACTTCCGCTACAGGCAATGATTCAATCTGACCTGATCGGATGGGTTTTAAAAAACTGAACTCATCCACCAATAGATCATCTTGTTTGTCTGCATGGATCGCCAGCTCTTTGAGTGCAAAATATAGTTTATAGGGCGAGGCGTCTTCCAGCGCGGTGTCAAATAAAAGTTGGATTACCTCGTCTTCGGATAGTCCATACCTGACATATTTTAATTCGTAGTTGAGATCCAGCAATCGACGCATAAATCCAATGTGCAATTGGTCTGCATGGGCTATCTTACAGTTTACTCTTATTTGGCCATTTTTTGTTCTAACCATAATGGTCTTAGATCCTTGCAGGATATCGAAATCCAGGGCACCACTGGCTAACTTGCTTACATTATGTTCTGATTTGTCCTGGATATAATTGATAAATTCTGCAATTGCATCCTGAAAGTCTCTGTTTTCAAAATGTAAAACGGCTTTGTCCCAGGCCTCGTATTGCTCAGTAGATTTATAGGCATCTGTAAATCGACCAAAATAAGCTTTGATCCCTTCGACATCCTTCACCTCCTCTTTCTTACTAAATATTTTATCCCAAAGACTCATAACTGTAGCGTAAAGTGGCACAAAATAAGGAAGTAATAGCTACCTGCTCTTCAAAAATATTTCCTTCAAGGCTTGTTCTCGTATGGCCAACTAAAAAATGACAACGACAAAATTCTCCAGATCATGTTTGCCGGAGACATTTATTATACATTTACCTTTGACTATGACAAATCAGAATTTCCGAACTGAAATCAGAATCAGTCCGGGTCATTTTAAAATCGATCATGCCAATACCTTATTGAGTATAGGGTCCTGCTTTTCCGAGCACATCCATGAGAGGCTTAAAGATGCCGGTTTTAATTCCAGGTGCAATCCAAATGGAATTGTATATAATCCGATAAGTATTGGAACTCAACTATTGGGTTTATTGAGTCAACGTATTTGGGCAGAGGAGGATATCTTATTTGATCAGGGACTGTATCATGGAATACACCATCATGGAAATTTTTCCGGAATTTCTAAAGAAGGTGTTTTGAAGAATATGAACGAAACTGCATCTACATTCAGATCCTATATCTCAAAGATGGATCGTCTGATCGTAACCTTTGGATCGGCGATCACCTATACCCATACATTGACATCGCAATTGGTCGCTAACTGCCACAAAATTCCAGCCAGTCAATTTATAAGAAAGATATTAAGCCCCGATGAAATGGTCAACGCTAGCCAGCAGTGGATAGAAGATTTTCATCGAGCCAGGCCGGAGCTACAGATACTGCTTACACTCAGTCCGGTCCGATATCTTAAAGAAGGATTCACTGACAACACGCTGAGCAAAGCCAGTTTATATCTCATGATTCAAACCCTCTGCAGTCAATATGATTTTGTACATTATTTTCCTTCCTATGAAATCCTGCTTGACGATCTTAGAGATTATCGGTTTTACAAAGATGACATGATCCATCCTGGCGATCAGGCGATCAATTATATCTGGAATAAATTTTCACGATCCTATTTTGAAGAAGATACCTTGTTGATTAATGAAAAAATAGAAAAGTTACACAGAGCAAGGTTACACAGGCCTCATCACCAGGATTCAGCCGATCATTTAAGATTTAAAATAAAGTTAGAAGAAGAGATCAATCTATTTAAACAAAAATACCCCTGGATCGAATGGTGATCAAGTTTCCTCAGCCTAAATAAATTTAACAAAAAACCCACACATATTTTTTGGGTAAAAAAAATATGGTGGGCTTTAATATAAAAAGACTCACTCTAAATTTCTATGTTCTGATGTGACGCAAGGCTCAAAAATAGTCAGAAGAATATCTAATCACTCACCCAAGTAGGGGGAAAGAAGATCGTTTTCTTATTAATAAAAAGTTAATCTATGCTTTTAATACTACAAACCATATCTAACCCATCATTCATATTACCCTATTACTTCAAAGCTGGTTTCAGATATCATAACCTTCGTTTAAGTCAAAGGTTACAGGGCATGACTAGAAGAATTTATTTTTTCCTCAGATAGACATTGCCATATTTTGACTCAAAACTGTATTTAGGACCTTTACCTGGTCGAGCCATGAGCTCTGTATGAAAGTCTCTCTGGACTAAACCATCACCTTTAAATTTGATATCCAGGTTAGAATAGATCTGACCATAATCTGTGGTGGCATACAACTCTCCTACCTGGGTTGTATTGATCGCAGCATCTACTCCGCCGTAAGTGGATGTTGCAGTCAATTCCATTGATTGTTGCAGATCTTTGAGCTCCACGATACCATACACGGATACGATGTCGGTCGCCATACCTTTTGGTACTTTAATATCGAGCACGATATCCACATCATGTCCCCACGAAGTCATATCAAAACCAACGCCATGATCTTTTTTATATTTCTCAAACTCCTGCTTGTTTTTGAAAACTATTTTTTCGCCATTGTGTTTTACCGTGATACGTTGAGGCAGATCTTTGATATTAGGTATTTCCCCTTTTATATTGACTTCCCGGCCACTTGAATTAGAGGTGAGTTTAAAAGCTTCGTCGTTTCCCCCTCCGTTGATACTGACAGTACCTGTGATGAGCACTTCATTTTTATCCCAGCTGGAGACTTTGATGAGCTGAGGATAATCAAAGTGAAGATTCACTTTTTGGCCTGAGGCTACAGGGATAGATTTGTTGATTTGAGTTTGAGCAAGGCTCATCAGCCCCCATCCCATGGTGACCAGGAGATATAGATATTTCATTACAAATTGATTTGGATGATGAAAAAATTAATCTATAGACTTAGATTACAAAATTTAAAATAAGGGTGTTCAAATCTACTCTATGAAAAGTATGGTTATTTTTTGCGAAGGTAGATTTTGCTGTAATCAGATCTTAAGTCAAGTTTAAGACCTCCACCATTGATCTTGCCCAGCACTTTATTAGCGCTCATATTGACCATGTCAGAGTCCTTGTCGGTAGTACGATCTAGCTCTATTTTAAATTCCGGAGCGACATACATTTCTCCATAAGATGTCTTCATATTCAGATCGGCTTTGAGGCTAGCAGGCAAGGTAACATCTACGGTGCTGTATATGGAAATAAGAGAGATTGGGCCTTTCACATTGGTAGAGAACTCTGCATCGATGCTGCTGTATATGGTTTTGACAGTGGCAGGTCCGGTGATGTTTTCCAATTCAATACTATTATAGGTTGCTGAAATCTCCAGCTCATTTTCCAAATTTTTAAACTTTGCCTCATGTCCATATTGTGACTCATATTCGTAGGAGATGATCACACCTTTGGGTACCAGGATTTTTATACCCGGGGATTTAGTTTTTTGCAATTGATTGACTACGACGGCACTCCCGGAATTATTCACATTGATGCCAAGGCCTGTGTTGTCCTGCAGGCCTGAACCATTGATCGCCACCAAACCTGCAGCGCGCTCGTCTTTGTTGTCATGTCCATCCCTGGAAGTAAAAATGATTTCACTTCCGGTGGTCCCTTCGACCGTTACATTGCCTATATGCAGCTCCAGCCTGCCGGAACTTTTTTGGACTTTGTACTCCTGGCTAAACAGATGCAAGGAAGATATGGCTAAACAAAAAGCCAGGATTAATCTACTATTTTTCATGGGTTGATTTAATTTTTAATGATTGTGATAAATGAATGTTTTTTAATCGATATTTATTTAAGTTAACTTGAATATGCCTTTGTATGCTTCGTCTTTGACCGCTTTGATCAGATCTTCTTGACGCGTGAGTGTCTCCAACTCATCTACGATGACCGTTTCTTTCTTTTGTACCAGCATTTGTATGAGTGCGATCTGTACTACCGGGTCTTCCTGGTGGGCGAGAGATTGTATCAAAGCCGATCTCACTGAAGGAAGATGATAATATTTGCCCAGCGCTTCCAGTGCAGCTACCCGCACGTTAGAACTAGGGTCGGTATTCATGGTCTTGATGAGTACCTGCAGGATTTCCTGGTCGGGAGTGGTTAGGTCTTGTGACGCATAGATCCCGCTCATCCGCTGACTGGCAGAATTTTGATTATTAAGATTGTCCATCACGAGGTCTTTGGTGGCCTGCAGTTCCACCTTTATTTTAGTCAGCTCCTGCCTTTGTTGATTCAATTTGCTGATCGTCATTGCACCTCCATATCCGACCAGGAGGATGGCCAGGCCGGCAGCAATCCTATACCAATTCAGTCTTTTTAGTTTTGTCTTCTTGATATCTGTCTCATAGTGGTCCAGCCAATGCTCGAAGCGGGCTGTCATTCTATCCGACGGTATCGTGTCAAGGTTGCTGTTCATGAGTGTATCTGCCTGTTTTAATTGGTTGTATTGAGTCTCCATCTCCTTATTGGTTTCGATCCAATGTTTGATTTCCAGGTTTTCCTTTTCACTCAAAGTGCCATCGATATATTGGACCAATTTTTCGAGGATATGATCTTGTTCTATATTCATATTGATTCTATTTGAAAGTATTGAGTTCTGAGTTTATCCATGGCTCTGTATACTTTTACTTTAATATTCGATTCAGTAGTTCCTAATAATGCCGCAACTTCTATATATTTCATCTTTTGAAACCTGGTCAGGATCAAGACCTCCCTATCTTGTTCCGGCAGTGCTGCAAGGGCCGTATGCAGTTTCTGTTCTGCCTCATCCGGACTGGGTTGGTGATCAGGCAGCTCCGCTGCTTTGATGAGCTCTTCTTCACTTCCTTTGCGCATGCGATTTTGAAGTTTGGTGTGATCCAGAAATACATTTTTAGCAATTCTGTACACCCACCCTTCAAAATTTTGATCCAGTTCAAAACTTTTTCTGTAGAGGATCAATTTTTCAAAAACATTCTGTGTAAGATCTTCAGCGAGGTGATAGTCGCCTGCCATCTTACCCAGGTACAGATATATCCTTCGATGATACCGTTGGAACAATAATGAAGCTTGTGAAAGATCACCCTCTTTAACTTTTTGCATTAGTAGTCCGTCAGTCATCCTCCGCTATTTTGGCCGCTTATGAATTATATACAGGAAATTAATATAAAGGTTACAGCCAGGATAAAATATTTTTGAAGAATCTGAGTACATGGTGACTATGCCTTGTCAAAGTTCATTCGTAATTTTTTTTAATAAAATTTTAATAAGAGGCCGGTAGCTTAAAAATTAAACAAGAAAGGTATCCCCTAAAGTCCTTGCAGCACTAGTACTTTGAGCACGACAATGTTTTTATTTTTTAACCTTTACCTTTCCGGTCTGCCTTAAATTTTGTCGTCAATAAACCTGTTTTCATCCAATACACTTGACAGGTAAGCAACCTTTATAGTAACATTGTCTCATTATTATAAATTGACTCACCTAAATAGTACAATTTCCGGATTGGGTAAAAATCCAGGATGTTGTACTCTCCCGAAGACTCCTTTATTTTTTTGATTGATGGCAGTGATCCTGTACGCCTTCGGATCTAGACCGCTGTGTGTATAATCTACTGCTATCGTCCCACGCATTGAATCTTGTGTTCGATGCATGGACTAGGAATTATTATAAAAATTTTAAAAAACTAATTTAAATCGAATTTATTATGATGAAGTATCTTTTAATCCTTACGATGGCCGCGGTGAATACCGGGCTGATGGCTGCTGACATACCTGTACATATCAATGCCGCCAATAAATGGATCATCGTCGAAAAAGCAAAGTGGAATTCACCTTCAATAGATGTTTTGATCCGGGAAAATAGTGGAGCTGTTCTGATCCATGAAAGCATCGGTCAAACCACAAAGTACAATCTCAAAAATGTACCTGATGGTGAATATATCCTCGAAGTAGAAAATGATCAAAAGATAAGAATTCAGACCATGTCTTTACATGATGGCATCTTACAGAGCAAAGCGATCTCTACGATCTACAAGCCAAACATTAAGGTGAACAACCAGTTTCTGGATATGAATCTCATGACCCAAGGCAAGTCGGCCGAAATTATGATCAAAAACGAAGAAGGAAAGGTTATGATTACTGAGAAAATCGAGAATGAAGTGAGTGTCACCAGGAGATTTAATATTAAAAAACTAGATCATGGCAATTATTACCTGGAGGTGCACATGGCAGGACAAACCTTTATAAACGACTTTGAGAAGTAATAACCGGAATAATGACCTTTAGAACTTGATTGGTAGTCGAAAAAAAGCCCCGAAGCATCGAGCACTTCGGGGCTTTTGCTTTTAAAGTTGCCTGAGTGATTAGTTCTTTTTCCTGGAGACTTTTGTTTTAGTCCTACTGGCTTTTACCTTGCCTTCTTTGCCGGCAACAGTGGTCGTGGACCTGGTAGATTTCACCTTGCGTCGATTGTTTTCTCCGGATACCGTGGTATTTGTTTTGGTGGCCGTATTCCCACGTTTGCCGGTCACACTGGTCGTCGTCTTGGTGGCATGCATTTCTTTATTGCCTTTGGAAGTGTTGATATTGGTTTTGGTGCGATTGACTCTATAGTTATTGACAGCAGTATGATTACGGGTCCTCACGGTGACTGAAGTGACTCTCACAGGGCTATATACCCGATGGGCCACAGTCATACGATGCATGGGCGCCACCACGTATCCTGCATGATATCTCACTCTAAATGGATGGTACACAGACCAGGCCAGGGGTCTCCAAGGTCTATACCAGGTAGGATAAAAAGCCCAGCGGAAAGGGGACACCCAGGGTCGGTAGACCGGGGCATATACATATCTCACAGAAGGCCATAACCACACATTGACGACGACGATATCTTCATCAAAATCATTGAGGCTGGGGCCTTTTTTAATCATATTGGCATCCTCCGAGCCGTCTCCCGGTTCGATAATGGTGCTTTCACCAAAGATGTCTTCATCACCGATGATCTGAAGCATCGCTGATTCTTTGCCGCTTTTTTCTATTTCGATGACAGCGATGTCCTGGTTTTCCGTAGCAGATACCACTACCTGCAGGACCAGGGCATGTGCATCCCCATCCATATTGTCTATGACCCGGATATAATCTACTTCGCCATCATCATTGAGGTCCAGGTTATTGACATGATTGTCGTCTTGATTGAGCATTTTCTCAAAATCTTCAGGACTGGACGCTTTTTTAAACATTTCCAGAGCACCTTCCAGGCTAAATTGGTCGCCGGGCAGGCCGGCAGGTTCGTCTGACTGGCCTTTCATCCATGGGGATAGAGCCAGGATCAGACTTAGGGTTAAGATTAAATTTTTCATAAGATGTATGATTTTATCAAGTTAATTATAGTTTATGGCTTTTAATATCGAAGTATATTCTGCTTAGATGCCATGATAGCGATTAGGTTTAACTGTCGTACAAAGTTATTTACTTACTAATCGGAATGTCTTACCCTTGAGGGTGGTTTTTTTGATAACTTCGTCCGGATATTTTTTATAAAAGCCGAGATAGCTCAGCTGGTAGAGCAGCTGATTCGTAATCAGCAGGTCGTGGGTTCAAGTCCCATTCTCGGCTCTGAGTTTTGGTTTCTACTTCGCAAGTTCAAATATGCTAAAGGTTTTGAGGATAAAAACCAATTAGAGCATTGATTCGACTGGAGCTATGAAATCGAAATGGACAGCTTTGGCCGTTGGGCTCCTTTTGGGGTATATTATATAGCTTTGCTCTATACCACTACTACCTGGATTGGGTCTTAATTCTTAATCTTCTCTTTAAATTTATTTACTGTCAATATTTCTGTTCTACCGTAAACTCTTATCGCTAACAAGTCGCTGTCGCCAGTTACTAAATAATTTGCTTTACTCTCTTTGCATAAGGCTAGTAGAAAATCGTCTTTAGGGTCACGACATATTTTTTCAATTTTTTTAATCTTGATTTTATCCGATACTATGTCGAGTAAAGAAATTAACTCATTTACTTTTTCCTGGTTAAAGTATTTTTGGAGCTTTGGTCGTGCTGTAACGAATTTAATTTCATTGACTAACTGGTCAGTCATGACTAGTCTTATTTTCTCTGTAACAATTATGTCTTTAAGATTTTGGAGTTCCTTGCCAATTAAAAAGCTAATCCAAAGATTCGTGTCAATAATTACCTTACTTGGCTTTTGACTTGACATACAATTTAGTTCTTACGATTTCTACTTCCGTATCAATCGTTTCTTGGTCCAGGTCGTCAGTTTTGAATGCCTTCAATAAGGCGGACAGTTTAGCATCAATAATCTCTCTCTCAAGTTCTTTTGAAAGTCGTATTTTTTCCTTCCTGGGTAATTGTCTTACTAAGTCCAAAATCTGGTCAAAACCCAAGTCAATATTATAGGTCCCTGTTTTCATAATTTCAAATTTAACCATTTCTCATCACTTTTTGGTCGTCCTACCGTCTGGCGCACAACGATTATATTTTTGCAGTGGAGGAAACAGAAAGGTTTAAAAATGAAGCCTGGCAGTGTAGCGAAATGTTAAGCTCCACCATATGATGATAAACAAAAAGACTTGGTTTGAGTGTAATCACATGTGAAAGCCTTGACGGTTTCACTCCCACCTACTTACCATACTTCGATTTAAAAAAGCTTTTATAAGATTCTACATCCTTGGTGGCATATAACTTCCGATAATTCGATTGGGAGATGGCGAATACTTCATTATTGATCTCGGGAGCGATAAATTGTTTGCTATTATTTTTTACCGTCTCATAATACCGGATTGCTTTAGAGCCATTGTCAAATTTCCTGATCATGATGATGGGGATGGTAGCATCCTGATCCAGGAAAATATTGGATATCTTCAGATCGTCGTTTTGAAAATACTTTTGATTGAAGTCAGAGATCGATATTTTTAGATCAGACAAGGTGGCGGCTTTTCTGTCATAGACGATCGCGATCACGTAATGCAATTCATCTTCCAGGTATTCAAAGGCATTGGGATCCTGATTGACTTTTAATATATCAGGCGTTTCAAAAGCTTTTTCATCGCCCATCAGGTAGCGGAGCATGTCTTTGGCTTTGTCCCTTTCGGCAGATTGAGGATAGCGGGCGATAAAATCCTTAAGCGCCAGCTGATAAGCTTCTTTTCCCTGCGTTTTACCGGTGCAAAGCACTTCTACCATGGCAAATTTGGCCCGAAGGGGGTTTTCCTTAAACAGACTATCTACCTGGTGGATCCGGCCCATGGCTTCGCCACATTCTCCGGAATTAAAAATACGATAGGTCTCATCGTAGTATTTATTGAGTTGTGCGATTTTGTCTTCAGTGGTTTCTATAAAATCAGGATGTAACAGGGATTGTGCATACTTGCTGCCGGGATACTCTGTGATGATCCGCTCTTTGTATTTAGTAGCCCTGATCTGGTCACCATGTTGCATGCTGGCGAGATAGAGCTGGTACAGTACATCCTGTTCGATAGAGGAAGCCGGATATTTTTGCAGCAATTCTTCCAGAACAGCGATAGACTTAGGATAGTTCTCCAGTTTTTCGCGATACAATACACCCAGCGCGTACATGCTGTTGCGTATTTTCTCGTGTGCCTGATCTTTTAGCTCCGGGGTATTGGGGATGTCTTTTAGTACAGAGGCGAGGTCCTCGCTGGCATCAGCAGTTTCCTGGTTGGGTTTGTTAGGATCCTGGGCATTATTGTCGACAAAACTGTTTTGTATTTTTTGGCTTATCCTCCAGTTATCCTGCAATTTGATATTACCCCAGGTATTTTCAAAATCTTTGATTCCTTTTTTCAGCGCTTTTTCATCATATGCAAAGAAAGTGCTTTTGGCAGGATTGATGTCGATATTGCCGCGGGACAATGCACTTGCGTCAAACTGCCTGCTGGGAGGGGTGAGTCCAACTTTTACATTAAGATTTTTTTCACGCTCTTTTAAAAGTTTTCTCGCCCATTGTTTTTGATCTTTTTCAGGCCAGGTACTGACTAAAAGCAGGCTGTCCTGTACCTCTATGATGGATATATGCTGGGCAATATCAGTCAGCGACGCACTGTATTTCATCACCTCGGGTCTTCTAAGATCTTTTTCGCCCATGACAGAGAGCGTGCTGTCATAATAATTTTTTGCTTTGAGATAGACCTCGTCATCATTGTATAAAGTTGCGAGGAGATAAAAGCTCTCCGTTTTTTGAGTAGCGCTGCCTCCATGGGAAAGTCCGGTTACCAGGTATTCTTTGGCTTGATCCCGCTGACCATCTGCCAGGGTCACCAATGCCATGGTATGATAGATGGCGGTGCCGTAATCCGTATTTTTATCGTCTTTGGTGAGTCTTTTTAATTCATCCAACAATTGATCTTTGCTTTTTTTGCCTGCGGCCATTCCTTTTTGGGCACTGTTCAATTTTGCAAAAAACTCAAGCTCATAATTTGGACTTAGTTTGGATACTTTCTCAAAAGCATCATAGGCCGCTACATCGTTCTTCTGAATGCTATAGAGCTGCCCCAATACAAACGCCAGCCTGGCTTTTCGGCGATTGGGGACCTCTCTGAGCGCTAAAGCCTCTTCGAGGTAAGGGATAGCATCTTCATATTCTTCTGCTCTGATATGATTGTATGCCTGCAGGATCGGGATCTCCGGTTGCAGTTCTTTGTAAAGCGCCGGATCAGATTTTAGTTGATGGAGTATGATGCCTGCAGCTATACTGTTTTTGCGCATGATATAAGTCTTGGCCAGCCACATTTGAGCATCTTGCAAAACTGGTCTGTGTTTGCCTTTTTGTTTAGGTGCCTTGGTTTTTTCTGGGACATCTTCTGGTTTTGGCTTCTCCTCCTTTTTCGAAGTTTTGGCGATCGTCGCGGTGGAATCCCGACCATTGACGGCAGGCTTTGGTGTAGTCTTAGAAGTAGCAGGCGCAGGTCGCTTGATACCTTTTTTACGATCTTTGATGAGCTGTTTTCTCGCTTTTGCTTTTTCTTTATTTTCCTGATCCCTGGTCTTAAGTTTTGCTTTCCGTTCTTTGTCCTGCGTCTTTTTGAGCTTTTCTTTATCCTTTTGAGCAGTTTCTCTTTTTTCTATTTGCTCCTGGACGCGGACAGCCCGGTCTTTGGCCGCTTGAGCCTTAGAGTCTGTTTTGGGACTTTCATGCAGTTTATTATAATTCTGAGTCATGAATTTGAAAGTCTCCTCTGCCGTCTCGTAATCCTTTTTGTAATACTGTGCCTGCCCGATGAGCAAGTAGCTGTCGCCTACCCAATGGCTGGGTCGATGCAGGTTGATCACCGTACTAGCTTTTTTGATGGCGATGTCCAGGTTGGCAGAAGCGTCACTGGCATCTTCTATGCCATTGTATTTATATAATTCAAGGACATTGGTGTAATTGTCTACATATCGGGTATCCAGCGCTTCGGCTGATTGATCCAATAATTCTTTAGCATTAAAATAGCCGTTATATTTGGCCGTTAGATTATGATAAAACAATCCCGTTTTGGAAACATCATTCCTGCTTTTCTGTACTGAGCATGCCCCCAGTATAAAAACCAGTATGATTAAAAAACTACGGGAAACAGCGTTTAGATTCATCGAAATGCATTATTTGTTGGCCTATTATAAACCGATAAAATGCAAATTTATTTTATTTTCTTCAGGAAATCAAATCAGAAATGCAAAAGACATTGATACAAAGGATTTTACATAGAATAAAAACTCCTTATAGATTGGTCATTTTAAACCATGAGACCTATAAAGAAATAGGTTCCTATCAGCTCAACCTGCTCAATGTATATACGTTGCTTAGTATGCTGATGGTCATTGGTGCATTATTGGTGACGATGCTGTTGTTTTTTACCCCTGTCAAACGATTGATCCCCGGCTATGGCAATACCAATCACGATGACTACACCAATTTGTATAAAAAAGTGCAGACGCTCGAGAAAGGAATGGAGGCCCAAACCCTCTATATTTCGAAAATGCAAAGCCTGATCAATGGCGAGATAATCATGGATGACCCGAAAGATATGTTGATTGATTCTATGGTTAAGCCCTTCAATTCGGACCCGGTGCTTAAAAGCAAAGAAGAAATCGCTTTGGAAGACGAACAATTGCTCGAAAGGCAGATCTCCAATGTGAAAAACCAAAAACTATCCAATTTTGCGGTCAACCTTCCTTTAGAACAACTGTATTTTGTTCCGCCAGTGCAGGGAGAGATCAGCGAAAAAATGTCTGTTGAAAAAAATCACCTGGGTATCGACATCATCGTGCCTAAAAACACTGAAGTCAAATCGATTATGGATGGTTATATAATCTCCGCGGACTGGACCCAGGAGACGGGCAATAGCCTGGTCATTCAACACCACAATGAAGTGCTCAGTGTCTACAGGCATAATTCTAAACTACTCAAAAAAGCCGGTGACTATGTCAAAGCCGGTGAAGTCGTCGCCATCGCCGGCAATAGCGGCGAGCTCACCAACGGCCCTCACCTGCACTTCGAACTATGGTACCAGGGAAAGGCCATGAATCCTGAAGACTATATGCGGTTTTAAACTCATTGAATTACAATTAGTTGGACTGTATTTAGCAACCAACTTATCTCGAAATTTACATTTCCACCGATGATAGTTTTTTGGCGTAATACATGATAGAGTATAAAAACAAGTTTAACTTTGCGGCTTTTTAATCTCTTTAATACAATCAATGGATCACGATCAAAATCTTGAACTAAAGAAAATTTATGATGATCAAGGGAATGCACTTAGCCCCATATTACCTGAAGGCGTCAAAAACTATCTGATCGATATAGATGGTACTATTTGTGATGATGTACCTAATGAACAACCCGAGAGAATGCGTCATATCGAACCCTATGCTGATGCCCTCGAGATCATCAATAAGTGGTACGATCAAGGCCATATCATTTATTATTTTACTTCAAGAACTGAAGAACATCGCCAGATCACCGAAGAATGGCTCCGCAAACACGGGTTTAAATATCATGGCATGCTGATGGGCAAACCACGAGGTGGCAATTACCATTGGATTGATAATCATATCGTCCGTGCTACCCGGTTTAAAGGCAAATTCACTGATCTCATTATGGAGACCAAAGAGATAGAGGTCTTTAAAGATTAATTGCTTTCATTTAACAGTTTTCTGGATAAATCCTCATCTTAGCTGTCAGGATGAAGACAGTAATTGGTATTGATTTTGGTACAGATTCTGTGAGGGCATTGGTAGTCGATGCTGCTACCGGATACGAGATAGCCTCTCATGTACATTTTTATTCCCGTTGGGCAAAAGGATGGTATTGTGATCCTTCCACTAATCTGTGGAGACAACATCCCCTGGATTATATCGAGGGATTGGAAGCTGCTATCAAAGGAGCCCTCAAATTGGCTGGTCCGGAAATCACCTCCTCGGTCGTAGGGATTAGTGTAGATACCACTGGCTCCACTCCGGTCGCTGTGGATAAAAGTGGCACCCCACTGGCCTTGCTTTCCGGATTTGAATCTAATCCTCATGCCATGTTCGTCTTGTGGAAAGATCACACTGCAGTGCAGGAAGCTGCAGAAATCAATGCCCTCTGCAGACGATGGACTACAGATTACACACAATTTGAAGGTGGTATCTATTCTTCAGAATGGTTTTGGGCAAAGATATTGAAGGTCTCCCGGGAAGATCGATCTATATTGGCACACGCTTATTCATGGGTAGAGCATTGCGATTATATTCCATTTTTATTGACGGGCGGTAAAGATGTAAAATCGATGAAAAGAAGTCGCTGCGCAGCCGGTCATAAAGCATTATGGCATCCCTCCTGGAATGGATTGCCTTCCAATGATTTTTTTGCAGCACTGGATCCAGTGTTGGACGGTATGAGGGAAAGGATGTTTGAGGAGACCTTTACTTCGGATACTGTGGCAGGGCATCTGTCCGCTGCCTGGGCGACAAAGTTGGGACTGACTACGGAAGTGGTCGTATCCGTCGGTGCTTTTGATGCACATATGGGGGCCGTCGGAGGACAGATCCAACCATATTACCTATCCAAAGTGATGGGGACATCTACATGTGACATTCTCGTGGCACCCAATCAAGATAAAGAATCCCTGGTCAGAGGCATTTGTGGTCAGGTAGATGGATCAGTGATACCCGGGATGCTAGGGCTGGAAGCAGGTCAATCCGGATTTGGAGATATCTATGCCTGGTTTGTCAAAGTATTGACCTATGGAGTGCGTGAAATAATAGAATCATCCTCCATGCTGGATGCAGCAACTAAATCGCAATTAATACAGGAGTCTGCTGATAAATTAATGCTACAAATCAGTCAGGATGCTTCAGCCGTCCCTATTGGCTCGGGTGGCATACTATCTCTCGATTGGATGAATGGACGCAGGACTCCAGATGCCAATCAAATGCTCAAAGGCGTGATCAGTGGGCTCAATCTCGGTAGTGATGCTCCGCAGATCTTCCGGTCACTGGTAGAGGCTACTTGTTATGGGGCAAGATTGATCGTAGATCGGTTTATTGAAGAAGGCATTCCCATCAAAGGATTGATAGGCCTGGGAGGTGTAGCCAAAAAATCACCCTTTATCATGCAGATTATGGCCGATGTGATGAATATGCCTATCCGCATCGTCAAGTCCGAGCAGACTTGTGCTTTGGGTGCCGCCATGTTTGCCGCCGTAGCCGCAGGAGTGTATCGCGATATTAATGAGGCCATGGAGGTCATGGGATCAGGTTTTGATAAAGAATATCTGCCACAAACAGGATCAGTCGATCAATACGAAAAACTTTATCAATCCTACAAACAGCTTTGTGCGGTGATGGACCAATAATTTTATTTTTTTTTCAAACAGTAATATGAGCAAATACCAATCAATAAAACAAGCCGCCTACGAAGCTAATCTGCAACTCCCCAAATTAGGATTGGTATTATTTACTTTTGGCAATGCCAGTGCAGTAGATAGATCGGCAGGCGTCTTTGCTATCAAACCCAGCGGAGTCGCTTACGAATTATTGTCTCCGGAAGATATGGTCATCGTAGACTTCGATGCCAAAGTGGTAGAAGGTAGGTTAAAGCCTTCCTCAGATACCAGGACCCATGCGGTGTTGTATAAAACCTGGCCGGAGATCGGAGGCATAGCACATACCCACTCTACCTATGCTACTGCCTGGGCCCAAAGCCTCCAGGATATCCCGATCCTGGGTACCACCCATGCGGATCACCTTACGGTAGATATCCCTTGTGCGCCACCAATGAATGACCAATATATCCAGGGGGATTATGAACATATGACCGGTCATCAAATCACGGAGACCTTGCGTAATCGTGACTTGTCCTATCTGGATGTGGAGATGATCCTGGTGGGTAATCATGCCCCGTTTACCTGGGGCAAAGATGTCTACAAGGCAGTCTACAACAGCGCTGTCTGCGAAGCCATAGCCAAGATGGCTTTTATCTCCCTGCAAATCGACCCTGAAACCAAACGCATGAAATCTTCCCTCATCGATAAACACTTTGCCCGAAAACACGGACAAGGTTCTTATTATGGACAGGAATAAAATTGGTTTCTCAAAAAAGAAGTGAATTTTAAACTTGAGCGACAGGTTGAAAAAATTACCACAGTCCCGCAAACCATACCCCGAATGATCTCCAAAAATCAAATTGATAGAGCGTCAAAGTAGTGATATGGTAGACCATGACTAAAATCAAAGCGGTTAGAAATGCATCTTTTCTCTTATTAGCGCTCCAGTCCCAAACTACCAGGCAAAGCAAAAGGATATCTGCCAGCAAAAATCCGGCTGTAGGCACCAGGGGTATACCCTCCAACTTCGGCACCAAAGCCAATATGGGCTTAAAATGATGATGGATGAGCCTATCTGTGACCGGCGTAAACAAAGGAAAAATAGTTGATACCATATACCTGGCATGCAAACCTGGATGTTTTCGATGATAGATCGCCAGGGCAAATAAAAGGACAAAAAGAAAAGTTGCATTGACCATGAGGGCCAGGTTAAAAAGGTCTATAGCCCTCCAGGTAGTTACCTCAGCCATCAACGAATGTACCAGGTCTAGGGTGGAAAAAAATATATAAGGAACCAGTAGGTAAGAAAATTTTCCAATCAACCGGTGAATAGAATTTTTATTGATTCTGATGAGCAGGGCCTGCGATATCAACATCATACACCACATCATCATACCCAGGCCATGGGTATGATATTTTATAGCTACTTCTTTAGATTCGATCAACGGGGAGAAATAACCCGGCCAAAATGCCCAGAGTGCAAACAGGAAAAAAATAATAAACACGTAGATGGCACTTCGATTCAAAAAAAGATCAGGTTTCATGAAGGGTCTGTTTTTTCAAAAAAACGATGGAAGAAAGATACAGAATAATCCCAGTCTGAAATATGGCACCAGTAGCACCTTTCTTATTATATTACCCTGGTTTTATAACTCTTAAAAATTTGATCTTTTTATGCTTCCTACATTAGCTGAATTCGAAATCTGGTTTGTCACCGGTAGTCAACATTTGTATGGTGATACCACCTTGGCCAAAGTCAATACCCATTCAAAAGAAATCGCCAGATACCTGGATGAGCAGCCCTCGATTCCGGTCAAGATCATTTTCAAACCCGTCCTCACTACTCCTGAAGAGATCTTTGCATTGATCAAAGAGGCTAACTATCAGGATTCCTGTATCGGTTTGATCCTTTGGATGCACACTTTCTCCCCGGCTAAAATGTGGATCAATGGTCTGAATATCCTGCACAAACCATTTGCTCACCTGCACACTCAATACAACGCCAGTATCCCATGGTCATCTATCGACATGGATTTTATGAACCTGAATCAGTCCGCTCATGGTGATAGAGAGTTTGGGTTTATGGCCAGCAGGATGCACCTGAGAAGGAAGGTCATCGTCGGTCACTGGAAAAATCAAGCTGTCATCAATAAAATATCCACCTGGACCAGAATAGCAGCTGCCTGGCAGGACAGTCAAACCATGAAAGTGGCCAGGATAGGTGATAATATGCGACAAGTAGCGGTCACAGAAGGCAATAAAGTATCTGCACAAATCCAATTTGGTTACCAGGTAAACACGTACGGTGTAGGTGACCTGGTCGGATATGTCGATGATGTCACTGAAAGCGAAATCATCCATACTATGCAAGCTTACGAAGATCAGTACGAGGTGATGATAAGCCTGCATCACGGTTTCGAAAAAAGACAATCCCTGGTAGAAGCAGCCCGTATAGAGGTCGGATTGAGACATTTTTTGAATGATGGAGGATTTCAAGCTTTTACAGATACTTTCGAAGATCTCCACGGTTTACGCCAGCTCCCGGGCATCGCAGTCCAACGATTGATGGCAGAAGGATATGGATTCGCCGGAGAAGGCGACTGGAAGACCGCTGCATTGGTACGTAGCATGAAAGTCATGGCCACAGGGCTGCCTGGGGGCAATAGTTTTATGGAAGACTATACCTACCATTTTGACGAGGCTGATGACCTGGTACTGGGAGCCCATATGTTAGAGATCTGTCCTTCAATAAGTTCATCTAAGGCGCGGTGTGAGGTACATCCATTGGGGATAGGTGGCAAAGAAGATCCTGTAAGATTGGTTTTTGAAGGTGATCCCGGACCAGCCATCAATGCATCGCTGATAGACCTGGGAGATCGATTCAGATTGGTGATTAACGAGGTCGTAGCCCTTGAGATCAGCGAGGACATGCCCTACCTTCCTGTCGCGAGGACCCTTTGGAAGCCCTTGCCGGATCTTGCCCTGGCAGCTGAAGCCTGGATAGTAGCAGGAGGTGCCCATCACACCTGCTTTAGTCAAAATATAGGTGCGGATGCTTTGCAAGATTATGCAGACTTAGCCGGTATAGAATGTGTACGGATAGATAGTCATACGACCAATATCAATGACTTCAAACAGAAGTTACGCAATAATGCCGCCTATTTTCACCGCCAGCAATAATAGAATCTACTCGACCACTATTTTTTTGACGATTTGATTACGGCCAGTATTTATCCTTAGAAAATATACTCCTGATGAAAGCTGCTCTACATTTAATGACATAGATTCATGAAGTGGTATATTTTTCCAGGTGGATTGAATCTGACCATTGATATTGGTGAGTTCTAACCATCCCTGATGGTCTACGTTATCATGTAACTTGATGTTTAAGGTAGACCGTACCGGGTTTGGAAATACTTCTACGGTCATCGGATGTATTGGAGCAGATCTTGCCTCCAGAGAAAACAACGCAGAAGGGGCATCTGGCATGGTAAAAGCCATATTAGGAGTATACACGCTTTTAGAAAAGAAACATTCAGCTCCTACCTTAAACTGATAGCTGCCTCCGGGGGCCAGGTTGGTCACCGTAAATTGATTGTTGAGCACAGTTTGAAGCAAGCTGAAGGCAGGTGTATCGCCGGTGGATTCTGCCACTAGTTTGTAATATTTCAATCCCGTCACTGGCCCCCAGGATACGAGAGCACTTGTGGCAGAGATGAAATTCACAGCGAGGCCCGGAGGTGCATCGCAATCAAATTTGCTGGTAGCAGTGCTGTTGGTGGCTGGCGTAGTCACTATCGTATGGCTGGTACGCTGAGATACCCCAGTGCCACAGATAGTTTTTACGAAAATATTATAAACATTATTGGGCAACAGACCAGTGATGGTGATGGTGGAATCAGTATACTGCGTAGTGATATATCGGTATACCTCCGGATGGGCCACATCGATTACTTCTATGGTGAAGTTTTCAGCGCCACTTCCTTTGTTCCATTTTAAGGTCACAGAATTTTTGGTTGCTTGAATGATCCGTGGTGAAATTGAATTGGTACAACTTGAATCGACAGGAGCATAATGGCCGATGGCTTCGTCATCCGATCCTCCAATGACCACGATAGCAGTCTGACTCCACGAAGTCTGTTGAGTTCCACATACACCTTGCACCTTAAATTCGTATACACCCTCAGTCAAAGTGGTCGAATAAGTCTTATCAAGCAAAACCTCTTCAATAAGATTGGTAGCTGCATTAGTGTTATTTAACTGAAGCATATATTGAGCTGTCCCTCCAGCCCAGGTAAGGGTCACTGCATGACCAACTACCATCGCAGATAGTCCGGTAGGAACACGATGACAAGTATCTGGTTCGGGGGTGGTGACCACAGGACTTGCAGCATTGACAGTAAACTCTGACCAGGAACTCCACTCGCTATAATCATTGCCACACTGGCTTCTTACTCGGTAATGATAACCACCATTTGGAAGGGTAGCCAGATAGGATTTTGTATTCAAGCCTGCCGAAATCACAGCCTCGCCGGTGACCCTGTTTTCAGCCTGGAGCTGGTATTGATCTGCCGATCCCGACCAGGATAAAGTCACATCATGTAAGGAGACAGATGGAAAAAGTTGAGTTGGAGCTGCACAAGTACTTGGTGGGCTGCCCGGTCCTGGGATTGGATGATCACCCTGGATGGTAAACCAACCATAATCACACCAATCACTCCAATCAGGTGGACACTTGCTCTTTACTCTGCATCGGTAATTGCCGGGAGCCAGCGTAGATTGAAAAATCGTGCCTGCCATGATATCGTTATTGACCATGACATTCTTATCGGTGTTCTCCAATTCTATCTGATATTGACTACCATCTCCTGACCACGAAATAGTGGCATAGGTACCATTGATGGAAAATAGCATATGATAAGGCTTGGCACAAGGAGGATGCGAAGCATAATTGATTGTAAATATTACCTCAGAGGTCCAGGAACTATAGCCTGATCCGCATACGGTGCGCACCTTAGCTTTATAGGTACCATTGGGCAAAGTAGCCTGGTAAGGTGAGCTGGCCCAGGTAGCTGAAACCACCGTGGCATAAGTATTGACATTGATGATCTCCAGGTGATAATCAGCAGCGGATCCCGACCAGGTCAAAGTGACTTTATCGCCACTGACGGACGAGGTCAAATAACTGGGAGCATAACAATGCGGGTCTGTATAATTAACAGCAAAGATCTGATCTGTACACCAATCACTGTATTGGCTTCCACAGACGCTCTTAACTCGCCATTTATAATATCCGTTGGGCAGGGAGATTTGATAGTTGGTAGTAGATATCAGGCTGGTCACCACAGTAGCATGGGTAGTGGTATTGATGATCTCGAGATGATATTGGGAGGCATAACCTGTCCAGGATAGATTCACCTGGGATCCATTGATAGTATGAGCCAGGTTAGTTGGTACATAACAATGACCATAGTATGTATTGACTGAAAATGAAACGTAATCACTCCAAAGGCAGGAACTGCCCTGTCTTACCCTGTACTTATAATTGCCATCTACCAGGTTGATATGATAGGGGTTTGTGGCGATGGGTATAGTGACTACCAGGGTAGAGGTTGAAATATTAAAGATTTCAAGATCGTATTGGGTCACGGTGCCATACCAGCTTAATGTCACGTAAGAACCACTCACTGACGCAGTCAAACCAGAAGGCTTGTAACATGCTACTGGACATATATCATGACAGCCACCACCACAGTCTACTCCGGTTTCAGAACCATTTTTTACTCCATCATAACATGTGGGAAAAAGAGTCGTACGCACGAGCACATCGGAAGTATCCTTGTCACCGCAATTGTCGTAAACGATGGCTTTAAAGTAGTTTTTAGAAGCATATTCTGCGTGCGTGGTATAAGTAGTTGAATACGGAGCACTATAATCTGTTTTGAACAAGCTAGTTCCATTATAAAATTCAACTTTGCTGATAGAGATATTATCCATAGCAGTTACACTCAGATTGATTGTGGTGCCTGGGATTATAGGTTCGGGCGTAACCGTAAAGCTGGTGATCACCGGAGGGGTAGGTATCTGGCAGAGGTCACAACTATTTACTTTTAATGTCCCCCAGCAAGAGTTTTTTGAGACGGAGTCTATAATATGATAGGTCATGCTATAACCGGAATGACTAATGTCCAGCGCACCGTCAGTATTCATTTGATGGGTGCCATAGGGATAGTCTAACTTGAGCTGATAGGCCTGGCAAGTCGGCGAGATATCAGATGGATTGGTCATCAGGTCATACGGACTCAAAGCTCTGGTACATCCAAATTCAGGGTGCAGAGAAGTGCTTAAATTTTTAGGGCAATTGAGGTTGCAGTTTTGACCGGAGGTAGCCAGGCTATGGAGGCAAATGATAATAAAACCAAGTAGAATTTTTTTCATAGTATTCTGATTAACCGATTGATACACAATAATCAGGGGGCAATCAAATATCCGAAAAACATATATAAGTAATAGCATTTTTTATGGTTAAAATCATCATACAGGATTGTCTAATACTTAATGTCTTACCGATCAATGTTATAATGGTCAGATAGGTAAATAAAATAATTAAGTTCGGTAGTTAAAATAAGTGATCAGTGACGAAAGCAAGCCAATCCCTATCTTCGCACCATGCCACCTGTGCCTGAGGCCACCCGACTGTATACCACCCCTTTTTTATTGCTTTGTTTGTCCCATGCTTTGTTTGCCGGCAGCTTCAATATGATGATCCCTGAGCTGCCAAATTATCTGCGATCAATGGGCGGTGCACAATATATTGGCTTGATCATTGCACTTTTTACGGTGACTGCAGGAGCATCCCGTCCATTTAGTGGTAAACTGACCGATACGATTGGTCGGCTGCCGGTCATGTATTTTGGCGTTTTTGCTTGTATTATTTGTGGGTTTTTATACCCGGTGATGCATACTGTAGCGGGTTTTTTGTGGATACGGTTTTTTCATGGGTTTTCTACGGGATTCAAACCGACCGCTTCTTCGGCTTATGTAGCGGATATCGTGCCCTGGAATCGCCGGGGTGAAGCGCTTGGCATCTTAGGTATATGTTCCAGCGTAGGGTCCTCTGCTACACCACCTTTGGGAAGCTGGGTTGTATCCTCCTATGGAATCAATATGATGTTTTATGTATCTTCTTTGCTTGCATTTATTTCTCTCATTATTTTAATTCAGCTGCCAGAGACCCTGGTAGGAAATAAAAAATTTAAATTAAGTCATCTAAAAGTCGATAAGCAGGATATATTTGATCCTTTAGTGTTGCCGGCAGCCATCGTGATGATCTGCTGTTATTTTTCTTACGGAGTCCTTTTGACCTTAGCGCCCGATATCAGTGACCGATTACAATTGGGCAATCGGGGTATTTATTTTACGGTATTTACATTATCCAGCATCGCCACCAGGTTTTTTGCAGGTAAAATAGCAGATAGAGTGGGCAGAGTGCCAGTCATTAAAGCATCGATCTTTATTATCATCCTGGCGATGTTGGTTTATGCTCTTTGTGATACCCCTGCCTTATTTTACATAGCCTCTGTCTTGTTTGGATTCGGTATCGGGATATTCTTCCCGGCTATCTCTGCCTGGACGATTGATTTAGGGGAGCATGACAAAAGAGGCCGAGCCATGGCTACGATGTATATCTCGCTGGAGATAGCGATCGGCGGAGGTGCCTTCATATCTGGATCATATATCGGTGATCATGTAGGACGGGTACCCTATATGTTTTACTTTTCAGCATTGATGGGCATCATTGGGCTTGTCTACCTATATCGATATGACAATTCGAAGATCATGCCTTTGATTAAGAATTTAAGAAATAGATAAGTTATAACTAAAACGCTGTTTTTGTCCTTTTTCGGCCATCTTGTTTATCTTCGATCCCATTAACCTTTATTCCAATAATTAATAGCTCATGTCATCCAAAAAAATACTCATCATCACAGGCGATGCCGGCGAAAGCTTCGAGGTACTCTATGCCAAACAACGTATGATCGAGGCTGGCCATCTTCCTGTGATCGCTGCCCCTGCAGTCAAAAGAATGAATCTGGTCATCCATGATTTTGAACCAGGATGGGATACCTACAAAGAAAGCCCGGGCTACCAGGTGATGTCCGATGTGGACTTTGACCACGTAGCCTCGCAAGACTATGATGCTGTAATTTGTATCGGTGGCAGAGCCCCTGAATACTTGCGCAATGACGCACGGGTGATCAGGCTGGTGCAAGAGTTTAATGTTCAAGGTAAATACATATTTGCCATCTGCCATGGTATTCAGATACTGGTCACTGCCGGGCTGGTTGAAAACAAAAACATCACCTGCTATGAACATGTCAAGTTTGAAGTCACTTCTTGCGGTGGTACCTATATTAAAGATCAGGAAGCGGTACAAGATGGCAAGATCATTACCGGTCAGACCTGGCAATCACACCCTGAGTTTTATCGGTTGGTCATGCAAAGTCTCGCATAAGATCATCCTTTTTACCATCGCACATACTTCAGGACCTGCATCCCTTCCGAACTTCTGACTTTGATAAAATAGGTGCCGGGTACATCGATCCCGATTGGTAGCTGGTGGGTACCGGCAGGCCATTTTTGGTTTTTCGTTTGAAGTATGGTCTGCCCATGGATATTAGTAATGACCAGGTGGATGGTAGCAGCTTTGACTAACTCTAATTGTAAAGTGCCGGCACCCAAAGATGGATTGGGGTACACTTTTACTTTGACCGAAGTGCTGAGTGTCTCCCGATTGGCTGTCACTTGATCCAGAGGGCGATCGAGGTATACATGATATTCTCCTGGTGCCAGTGTAAAGGAATTATTAGTCTGGTTAATCACTTTGGTTTGATTGTCTTTCAGGTCTACCCACATTCCAGTCCTGGGGAAAGTAACCGTGCCACTGGCATTGGTGACATCAAAATTGCCCACGACGACTACATTGAGATCATTGGATTTAAACGTAAGATATTTAAAAGCCGATGTAAGGCTATAATCAAATTGTTTCATTGCATTTTGAAAGGCATCTGATTTTCTCAATTGCAACAATCTTTGATACCAATCTAAAACTAAACTTCTGGCAGGAACCTGGGTGTATTGCCAGGTGATGGGTTTACCGTCCAGGCGGCAGTTGGTATTGACAGTACCATTGCTACAGGTATTGACCGAATAGTCATAGCCCAACTCACCAAACTGCCAGATCATTTTGGGCCCGGGGGATAATAAAAAAAATGAAGTGGCGAGTTTCATCCGGTCCAGCGCAGTAGTAAGATTTTTTGTCGAATAGGCTCCTGCAACATTCCCAAATTGAAGATTTTTATACATGAGTCGTTCTTCATCATGGGATTCCATATAGCTGACCAGATGTGGTTTGGTCCAGCCGCGGGATTGGTACAAAGAATTGGTCAGATTGGCATTATTGACATAACCCATAGCCGCTTCACTATAAGCGCCATTATGATTCCCCCAAAGCAGCATACCTGCATCTGCCAATGCAAATTCTTCAGCATTGTCAGCAAAATGTTCCAGGATGACATATGCTCCGGGAACATAAGATTGAATGCTATCATAATATTGTTTCCAAATGGCGATTCTGCTGGCATCGTAAGCGCTCCAGGCCCCTACATCATTGGGATTGTTTTTTTGAGTAAACCCTTTGGATAGGTCAAACCGGAATCCATCGACCTGGTATTCTTTGAGCCAGTACTGCATAACCCGGCTGCTGAAATACTTCGTATCGGGGCTTTCGTGATTAAAATCATTGAATACATTAAACGGGTGACGCGCGGTCACGTTAAACCAGGGATTGTCTGCAGAAGGTCTTTGATTGACTCCATCCCAGTACAAAGCTGCCAGGGGGCAACTGCCGGTCGCATGATTCAATACCATGTCCATGATCACCGCGATGCCTCTGCCGTGACATGAATCTATAAAACTTTTGAAATCATGCTCTGTACCATAATATTTGTCTACTGCAAAAAAGAAATCCGGATTGTATCCCCAGGATTGATTGCCTTCAAATTCATTGACTGGCATTAGTTCGATGGCATTAATGCCTAGGCGTGAAAGATATCCTAGCGTATCCGTCAGAGATTTAAAATCATGATTTGCAAGGTAATCCCTCAACAGAACTTCGTAGATCACCAATTGAGATTTATCAGGCCGTATAAATGGATGCTTCCATTGATAGGCTGAATTGTTTGTCCTGACTACACTGACGATCCCATTGGTTTTGCCTGAAGGATATGCTTTGAGTCCGGGATAAGTTTGGCTCGTGATCACAGCATCATAGGTAGGGTCCAGAATTTTTTCAGCGTAAGGATCAGCGATCTTCTGTGCGCCATCTACCGCATATTGGTAACTATATTCTACCTTCGGGTCCAAACCAGGTATCTTCAACCACCAGGTACGACCATCGGGGTCAAGATTCATCTGGTAGGCAGGCTGATCAGACCAATCATTGCCGGGAAAATCACCCAACACACTTATTTTGTTTTTGCCAGGAGCGACCAGCACCAGGGTTAGAGAACTATCTCCATCTCCCCGATTGATGCCGGGTCTTAAGCCGGATGGCAATGGTTTAGTACCTGTGACAGTACCTGGCACCGTAAATGCGAACGAATCTTTAACCTCTTTGCCACCAGCGGATGCACTGGCTGTGACTGTATATTGACCTGGACCGATCATGGCTATCATACCGCCAAGGCTGTCCATGCCCGATGCTTGCGATAGGGTGACCTGATTGAGCTTGATGCTGAGATCTGCTGATTGATTGCTGATTATTTTTATTTGCAGACTTTGACCCTGGCTGATTTTGATCGGTTCAGGTTGTGGACGATATAGCGGGACGAGCGGTGGTTGCTCAAATCTCAATGCCAATTGATCATCATATACGGGGATATACATATCACTGCCATCTGCATTCCTATGTGAAGCACAGTTAGTACATCCACCTTGCCTGTACAGGACAGCTATCTTGAGAATTTGTTCACTGGCAGGTACATTAAAAAAGGACCTGATATTGGAGATAGTATATCGCCAACGATTGACTCCGACCGCAGTAGTTAGAGAAGTAATGGCAGTACCGCCCCAGGCAAAAGGAACATATTTCCAATCTGCAGCATTTTTGCTGGAGGAGGTGATCACGCCAACATGCACATACACATTACCGTTATATCCCATCAGGCCCAAATCGCCTTTGGTAGCATCGAGGGTGATCGTAATTGGATCAGATGCCTTCGGAAAAGCGGGTGCCCAGGAAAGTAACTGAGCAGACATCGACCCCGGTGCCAGGAGTAAAAAGAAAATACCAATCTTGAAAAAGAGTATGGTCGAAAAAATAGGGGGCTTATGGAAAGAAGCGTGCATAAATTTGAATTGGCCAGGCAAAGCTAACCATTAAACACCTTAATCAAATGACCTCGTACAAGGCACCTGAAACCGAAAAAAATAATACAGCTAATCTAAATAGGCATCAGTATCTTTGATACATAAACCTAACGGCAATAAAATTGCCTGGCAGCTAAAAAACCAAATTTGAAAAGCTGTATTTCACCATACCTTCCATTGAATTAATTAATTTCTACGGTTATATCGGATAGATTTATATTTAAACATCAACTTAAAATGAAAAGACTCAATTATTTTATAAGCATCCTCATCCTTGCGATGCTGTTTTATCAATGTTCTCGTAATCCCGTGACCGGCAAGAAGCAGCTCAACCTGATGTCGGAAGCACAGGAAAAGCAAATGGGCCTTGAAAGTAATCCGCAAGTCCTCGCCGAATTTGGCAAATATGATGACCCTGCTTTGCAGGCTTTTATCAACGAAAAAGGTCAGGAGATGGCCAAGATCAGTCACCGACCAGATCATGGTTATACCTTTCAGATTATAGGGTCTCCCATAGTAAATGCTTTTGCTGTACCAGGGGGTTATGTGTACTTCACCAGGGGTATCATGGCACATTTTAATAATGAGGCAGAGTTTGCCGGGGTGCTTGGACATGAGATTGGCCACATCACAGCAAGGCATGCCAATGCCCAGGCTAAAGATCAACTGCTTACCCAGGTCGGTGTGATTGGGCTTTTAGTCATCTCTCCAGCTGCAGCTTCGATGGCTGAGTCCCTCATGCAGGGAGCCCAATTATTATTGCTCAAATTTAGCCGTGCACATGAGTCTCAATCTGATGAATTAGGAGTCGAATACTCCACCAAGATTGGATATGATGCTCACCAGATGGCCCAATTTTTTCAGACTATCGGCAGAATATCAGATCAGGCAGGGGCTCGCATTCCCGTATTTTTAAGTACCCATCCTGACCCTGGAGACCGATTCAATAGAGTGCATAAATTAGCGGAGCAAGCGCAGACAGCATCCACTATCAATAAGGCTTCTCTTAAGGTCAACAGAGATGAATATCTTAGGCGCATCCACGGATTGATGTATGGCGAAGATCCAAATGAAGGCTATGTAGATGGAGGTGTGTTTTATCATCCGCAGCTAAGATTCCGATTTCCTGTACCTACAGGTTGGCAAGTACAAAACTCACCTTCACAGCTAGTCATGGCAGAACCGGCTGGCAAAGCCATGATGTTGCTGACCATGGGACAGGGCGCCACCTTTGACGAAGTGATCGCTAATAGCAATACCCAGTTTGGATTGACTGCGATCAGATCAGAAAACAGGACGGTCAATGGTTATCGGGCAGTAGTTGTACTGGCTTCACCTACTATAGCCGCCGGGCAACAAGCACCTGCGGAAGCCGACAAAACCCTTGTATTGAGTTATTATATTCAGAAAGAACAAAACATTTTTTGTCTGCACGGAGTCTGTGCCAATAAGGACTACCAGAGCTATCAAAATCTTTTTCTCAACACGATGGAAGGGTTTAATAACCTGACAGATCCTAACAAAATAAATGTCTTCCCAGAATATATCTCTGTAGTGAATGCACCCAGAACTGCTACCCTCAGTGAATTACTCACCAGCTACGGTATCACCCAAGCACGACTCGAAGAATTTGCCATACTCAATGGTATGCAACTTAAAGATGTAGTGCCTGCCGGAAAGCTATTTAAAGTTGCGCAGAAAGGCAAAGCTTGAGTTTGGTACGATCATTAAGAAGATAACTGTAGTATATTATGGCTGATCTACTGGGTACAGGAGGTGTCTCGCTGATCCTAATCGCGTATTTTCTCAACTTATTTGATAAGATTGAGCCTGAACACCTGGCATATATCCTGATGAACCTGGTCGGTGCGGGGCTTGCTTGCTGGTCTTCTGTGCTGATAAAATCTATGCCTTTTACCATACTCGAAGCTACCTGGGCTTTAGTATCGATGATAGCTTTGATCAAAAAAATTAGAATGCATAATTAACCAGATTACTATGTCGACCTATGTGGATCTCAGTCATGTCATTGACCAAAATGTAATTAGTTATAAAGGGCTGCCTGCCCCATTGATATGTGATTATCTTTCGAGAGCAGAAAGCAAAAAATATTATTCAGAAGGCACCAGCTTTCAGATAGGCAGGATCGATATGGTCGGCAATACCGGCACTTATATCGACTGTCCTTTTCATCGATACGAAAATGGAAAAGACTTGTCCGAGGTTTTGTTAACGCGGTTTGTAGACTTGCCTGCAGTAAAAATTCATGTTCCCTATTCCGCCGGATTAAAAGTAGATCTACATCATTTTGAACAAATAAACGTAAAAAACAAGGCTGTTTTAATTCAAACGGATTGGTCAGACCATTGGATGACAGATGGATATTATCATGATCATCCCTATTTAGCTACTGATGCAGCAGCCTATTTGGTAGATCAGGGAGTCTTACTGGTAGGCATCGATTCACACAATATAGATGACACCCGCAGCAATGCGAGGCCTGTACACAGTATTTTACTTAAAAATGAAATCCTCATCGTAGAACACCTCTGCCAGCTTAGCAGGATCACTGTGGATGAGTTCTTGTTTTCAGCAGTACCACCAAAAATAAAAGGCATGGGTACTTTTCCGGTGAGGGCATTCGCGACCATGAAGGATGAGGAATTGTAAAAAAATATTTATTTTATAAGATTGAAAAACCTCCAACATATACCTACTGACAAACTTATCATCCAAGAGCTTTGCCAGATACCAGGAGTAGGCAGATCTATCGCTCAAGACCTTATTCATATCGGTATCACTTCCATCGACCAGTTAGATGGTCAGGATCCTCAGTCTTTATATGATCGATCCAACCAATATGCCGGGTGTATACAAGACCGATGTCTTCTTTATGTATTTCGGGAGGCAGTGTATTTTGCAGAAACTCCTGCACAGTCCAGAGAGCCTGAAAAACTAAAATGGTGGAACTGGAAAGACTAAGATCTTTCTTTAACTACATTCACTGGAGGCATCTATTATTACGACTACCAATTCGCCATTGGCATTGATCGTAATATGCAGTGTAAATATCATTTCTGAGTTAGGTGCTGATCCCCGTCCAATCAATTTAACTTTGGACTTTGAGATGAAATTAAAATGACCATTGATCAGGGTGGAGTGAATGATTTCCGCCCTATTTTCAGAATAGCTGTATTTTTTGCCAGATACAAGACCTTCACCTACGCCGTGGGCTGTCAAATGGAAATTGGTTTTATACTGATTATCCTCTGGGTTTTTGTCTAATCTAAATTTGCTGGTGAGCTTCCCGGTAAGATGAACTTGCTCTACGCAATTGTCCAGGTACAGATCCAGGTCAGCGTTATATTCTAATACTTCACCAGGTGGATTGAGATCTATTGACCCAGACATATTTGAAAAGACAAAGAAAACAGCCATAAAGGCCATCATGATTGGTACATGAGGAAAATTTTTCATATTCATTTGATTTTTAAATAGTTACAAATCTTATGAAGTATGAAGGGTAATTAATTGGACCTAAAATTATAATGATCCTACCTTAATTCAAACCATATCTAATATTAATTTTTGTAAAATAATTTTTGCCTGATCATTAAGGCACAATCGCCCATCAACCCTCTTTTGGACACAATACTGGAGTTTCAGATTTTGCTCAAAGCCTGGTTGACAGTGAGTACCCATCCGAATATGAAGAGCAAGGTTGCCTTCTGGATCAAAGGAAGCCATTCGAGTTTAAAGCCGGAGAAATAAATAAAATTATTAATCGCGATAATCGCCATGCACCATAAACCGTAGTACACCGACGAAAATCTTTTATGCAGATATAGTTGATAGAATGAGGCTGTCAAGGCTATTACACCGGCTCCACCAGACAATATCGAAGCAATATCGTGGTAGCTCGTATATAAAAATATGGCAAATACCATTGAAATGATTCCAAAAGCAATGATCGTAGATTGGTAAGACTTATTCACACTAAGGAGGAGAGCAAATCGCACAAAAAACCAAATCATAGTGAGGGACAATACCACGGTCCCAAATATGGCATAAGTTCTGGCAGGATTGACCTGTCCGTTGAGAGCTCTTTCATTCAATAGGTTACACCAATAGTTGTTGATCCAGTCAAATCCATAGGTATGAATATTAGCTTGTGAGCCTCCCGGATACAAGGTCGATGCATAATAATAAAAGATGCAATAGAGGCTGATTCCCAGGATAACCGGCCACTCAGATCGAACAAGTCTTTTCAAAATAGACTTTAAAAAATCATCAAAATATCAACTAAGGGCCTTCCTGGCATATGCAATACATTTTTGGACTTCTTTTACGGCATCAGATCCAGCGGGTACATCGTATTCAAGCTCTACGGTAGCAGGAAATTTGTATTTACGGGATTTCATGAGTTGCAAAATCTCGACGATCGGTGTATCGCCAGTACCCCAGGGTAGATTTTTAGCCCCGTTGGCGGCTGTAGTCCTGTCTTTAATATGCATACTCGTAATGCGATCGTGTTTGCGTTCAATGAGGGCGAGCAATGATTCTTTGGTATTGCTGCCTCCAGCGGCTATATAATGTCCACAATCCAGGTTGAGCGAATTATAAGGTGACTGGCTGAGAGCTACATCCCAAAGTGTATCCGTGGCTTGCAGGTGGGCATGATAACCCACATATATCTTGTGCTTCGCACCCAAGTCACCCAATCGCTGAGACTGTTTGGCGTCATTTGGCAACTCTACCGTAACCGAAGTAGCACCCAGCGCTTTGGCGGCTCTCATCCCATATTCTATTTCTGCATCGGAATTATTGACCCCAAAGGCATTGGGTTTGAATGCATAGATATTGATCCCCGCCTTTTTAAATTTTTTGCCCACTTCTACATATTTATCCATAGACACCGTCGATCTCCAATCAGCTACCTGTTTGTTGTAAGCAGCTAGTTGAGCTCTTTGCTCCTCTGACAAGCCGGGCCTTTGACCCTGGGTGGGAGGAGTGAAAACGATTGGATTAGCAGGTTTGCCCGCATAAGTTTCCATAGGATCCCCCATCATCTCAAGAGCATTCACTCCGCTGGTCCGGCAAAAGCCAAGTAATTGATCGATGGTATGCGGAATACTTCTGAAGGAGTATGAGATCACCCCCAGTTTGATGCCTTTGAATTTAAAAAGATTATTTTCTTGTGTGATTAAGGAGATACTTAATGCC
>OBID01000054.1_pt1 | contig 48723 bp, 60 predicted proteins | sample 1519781 | NCBI WGS metagenome assembly OBID01 (sample SAMEA3991478, study PRJEB22521) | metagenome | biome: anthropogenic terrestrial biome; feature: sewage plant; material: sludge | place: Sweden | collected 2012-09-26 | reverse complement strand
GCACTTTCGCGACGAACCGTCATGAATAATGCGGGCTAGAAGTTTGTCCGAGTCACGCCATTCTCCTGCGGCAAACGATCTGCAGCCATCTGTCTCGTTCTCGGCCCGAAAAAATCCTCAACGTATTTCAGCGAGTACGCTTACGGTTTTTTCGAGCCTGCGGCCTCGCATCTCCCAGCAGCTCCTTCGCCTCGCAACGAAGGATGACTCGGACAGACTCCTAGCAGGAAGATCACAAGGGATAGCTTCGTCGTTCGTGAAGCGTGTCGTTCGTCTCTCGTGGAAGCGCGGACGGCGTCTGTGAGCGGGCAGCAACGCGGCCACCTGTTTAGAGTGTCGCGCTGCTGCTGCGCAGTCCTTATCGTGTTGCCGGGGTAGCCTGGGGGGCTTGGAACGAGTGGAGGAGGCGTTCAGCCTGTGCCTGGCTGGTGAGGGCCATTTTGATCACGATGCCGCAGAGAGTGAACACCACCGCATTCAGGAGGAAGAACACGGCGGCGAACGAGCCGGTCGTAAAGGCCCAGGCTTCAGAGTCTGCCCGGTGGCGCTCCAGGACCCTGGTTTCCTCCTTGCGGATTTGCGCGCTGATATCCTGGATGGTATCCATTGTCCGGTTCTGTTGATTCACCGCCACGGCCGACTTGGCATAGAGGAGCCCCTTGCTGCGACGTGTCACGATGGCCTGGTCCATTTCCTCCGATCGCTGTTCGACCTGTGTGGCAAGATAGGCCACCCGGTCCTGCTGGATCGAATTGTCCCTCGTCAGCCCTCCGATCCGCCGGATCTGGTCCTCAAGCGTGACGACTGCCTCGCGATAGGGTGCAAGGTACTCGTCCGAGCCGGTAATGATGTATCCGCGTTGGCTGGTTTCAGCCCCCGCCACGGCACTCATCATCCGTTCCAACTCAAGCAGCACCTGCTCACTTTTCGTGGCCCAATTGTTGGAAGTCTTGAAGTGCAGCAGGCTCAGGAAACTCGCTGCGACGATAGATTCAACCGCTATAAATCCCACGGCAAGGGCGATGATAAGGCCTTTGCCGGCAAAAAGACGATGGAGCATGGGGGACCCTCCTCGATAATACGTCCATAGTAGGAGTACCGGCCCGTCAGCGGCTATGTCAACCCGACAAATCCCCCTAGGTATCGTAAGATCTGTCGTAGTGTTCGTGCGAGACACAGTGGAATGAGGGATCACTACCCCGAGCCCAGTCTTGGAGCGGGGTATAAAATTTCCCCGCAGCCGGTTTATCTCTACTCCGGCTGAATCCAAATGACCTGTGATGGCTCTTAACAAGAGGAGTGGGAACGGACCGTGCATGGTCCCAGGTTTGGAGCGGGATGGGTGACTCGCGGGAGGGACGGGATCGCGCAGCGAGGCAAGGACGGTAGGAATCTACTTTGAGGGGAGGTGGATCATGGCAAGGGTCGTCATCATCGGTGCGTCCATCGGCGGGTTGCCGGCAGCCTATGAAGCCCGGGAATTGCTGGCGAAGAAACACAAAGTGACGGTGATCTCCAACGTGGAGTCGTTCCATTTCGTCCCCTCCAATCCCTGGGTGGCGGTCGGATGGCGAACGAGGAAAGACATCAGTTTTGCACTGGGCCCTGTGCTGGAGAAAAAAGGCGTGGAATACATTCATGCCATGGCGGAGCGGATTGAGCCTGAACAGAATCGTGTCATCACCTCGAAGGGCGAAGTCCCCTATGACTACCTGATTATCGCCACCGGGCCGAAGCTGAACTTCGGCGCGGTGCCCGGACTCGGGCCAAGCGGGTATACGCAATCGGTCTGCAATGTGGACCATGCCGAACAGGCCTGGGGCACCTACCAAGCGTTCCTGAAAGACCCCGGTCCCATCGTGGTAGGGGCGGCGCAAGGCGCCTCCTGTTTCGGACCGGCCTACGAAATGGCGTTCATTCTGGATGCCGATCTCCGCAAGAAGAAACTCCGGAAGAAGGTGCCGATCTATTTTGTGACGCCGGAACCCTATATCGGACATATGGGGCTGGCGGGTGTGGGGGCCTCCCGACGCCTGATGGAAGATGAGTTCGCCGACCATTCGATGAAGCCCATTTGTAATACCGCCATTAAGGAAGTGCAGCCGGGCAAACTATTGCTCGACGGAGGACAGGAAGTCCCGTTCCGGTATTCGATGATCATTCCGCCGTTCGCCGGCGTGGATGCGGTGGCAGGGACGCCGGGGCTCTGCAATCCCAAAGGGTTTGTGAATATCGATGCCTATCAAGCCAATCCCAAGTATAAGAATATCTATTCGGTCGGCGTCTGTGTGGCCATTCCGCCGGTGGAACAGACTCCGATTCCGACCGGTGCGCCTAAGACCGGGTACATGATCGAGTCGATGGTGTCGGCGGCGGTACACAACATCAAGGCCGATATCGAGGATGACCCGAAGCGCGAGACCGCGACCTGGAATGCGATCTGTCTCGCCGACATGGGGGACACCGGTGTGGCCTTTGTGGCGTTGCCGCAAATGGCACCACGGAATGTCACCTGGGCGAAGAAGGGCAAGTGGGTGCACCTTGCCAAAATTGCGCTGGAGAAGTATTTCTTGCGCAAGATGAAAAAGGGCGTCAGCGAGCCCTACTATGAGAAGGTGATTTTGAAGGCCCTGGGGATTGCCAAGTTGGAAGGCCCGGCCTAACCCGGACTATTCATGAATGCCTGCTCCGTCGTCCGATTCTCTCGCCCGGCGGGGCTGTTCTCGTTCGGCCGCCCGGCCGCCTCACCGGCTCGGCGGCGCGCACAGACGTGGCGCTCTTTAGTCATCGCGCCGTGTGCCCTCGACGGACTGTCAGTACGCCTGCGTCGGCCTCGCTCGCGAGAAGCCCCGGCGGGCTTCGGTCTCGAACGCCTCGCGACGACATTCATGAATAATCCGGGCTAAACGACATGGGGACGGGGCATCGCGTGGCGACGATCGAGAAGGAACCGGCATGATCGACCAGGCGTTGCGTTCCCTGCTGGCGGGCGTCCCCATCGGTTTGCAACTGGGCGCGACGGGGACGGGTGGCGCGATTCTGGGCCTCCCCCTCATGGTCTACCTCGCCGGGATTCCCATGCAGCAGGCGGCGGCGATGTCGTTGATCATCGTGGCCACCTCGTCGTTGCTGGGTGCGTGGGAATATGGGCGGCAGGGACAGGTCAAGGCCAAAGCCGTCCTGGCGTTCAGTTGGACCGGCGCGATCGGTTCGTGGGCGGGCGCGTTCGGGCATCGCCTGGTTCGCGAGGAAATCTTGCTGGTGCTGTTCGGACTCCTGCTGCTGCTGGTCAGAGCGGCGATGACTCGCCATCGTCGGATGTCTTCCGGATCTGACGGGGAAGAAAGTTGTGCGACCCGCTTTCCCCGCACCTGCTGGCTGAAGGTCGGCGGCATCGGACTGGCGGTGGGAACCATGAACGGTTTGTTCGGAGTCGGTGGCGGATTCATGGTGGTCCCGGCCCTGATCCTCATCCTCGGGTTCCCGGCCAGGTTGGCGATCGGAACGTCGCTCAGCATCATTGCCTGTATCTCCATCGGCGGGGTGGTCGGCCATCTCCAATTCGGGCGGATCAACTGGCCGCTCACCGCATGGGTATTGGCAGGGAGTCTGGCGGGGATGCTTCTGGGGGTGCGGGTCGGCACCTGGCTTTCTCCGACCACGATGGGTCGCATTACGGCCTTCATCACGGTCTCGATCGCGGTCAGCATGATCGTGGTGAATCTGGTGAAGTTATGGGGTTCACAAATATGAACTTTGTTGACGGGAGGCTTGTTCTGTCGGACGCTCAGCAGCAGGCTCTCGTGGGATGGCCCCTGTTCCGCGATGGCGTGCGAAACTGACGGGGATGTGTTCCCCATTCCATGCTCCTGTGGGCCACACGAATCGATGATGCGGTACCCGCATTCCCTCCTGTCCACCCTGTGCCGCGCCGCCTTGTGGGGCGTGCTGGCAAGTTTGATGTGGGGGCCGGATCGGCCGGCGCAAGCCGAATGGTCGGCCGTCGCTGAACAGAAGACCAGCTACACGACCGACGCCTTTCAGTTTTCCTCCGCACGCCGGCTTCGCTTGACGGAAGATCCTTCGCAACCGACGGTGGTCTCCGCCGACAAGCCGGAGGATGTGATTTGGGAGCCGGCGCTGGAGGTGATGCACTCAACGCCCACGGCGCAGGGGAAGAATGAACTCTCGGTGAAGGCCCAGGGGGCGATCTATACCAATAACCCCATCTTCAACCATGCCGACTACCGTATCCAGGACCGATTTTCTCTCGATCGGGCGACCTCGGTGATGGTGCGGTATCGGTATGTGCCCAATCTTTTCCTGGGACCCAATTTCGAGCGGCGCACCGGCACCCGCTCGATTCAGGAAGAGCGGGTCAGCTCGCACCATTGGCGCGCCGAAATCGAACGCCGTTTGACGGACACCGTCACCGGCACGCTGATTACCCGGTACGGGCTCAGGCGTTACAACGACTCATTTGCGGAACGGAATACGAATTTTTTTACTCTGGGCCCTCGCGTCGACTACCGTGCCATGGAGTGGCTCACAGTGACGCTGACCTATCTCTATGAACGGGGGTTGGCCGACGGGCACAAGGACACGCAGTTTGCGGACGACGTGTCCTACTACCTCCATATGGTGTCGGCCGGTACGGAGTTTCGGCTTAATCGACAATGGGATCTCGGGTTCACCTATATTCACCGGCGAAAAACATTTACCAGCGGCCTCGCCGGCGACACGCACGTGGGCCGGTTCGATGCCACGCACCAGGGCATCGCGGAGCTGCGGTATCACATGTCGGCTGCCGCGACGGTGATGCTGTCGTACCAGTACGGCCAACGCACCTCGACGAATGTCCTCCGGGACTTTCAGGACTCGATTTTTTCCATCGGCGGGCAATATCGCTTCTGATCGTTCGCGTACGGGGCGGCGGCGCTCAAGTTGGTGCCGGGGTGAGAAGAAAGTTTGTGCCGGAGACGAGGGAAGTCCTTGATTCATGGCGGACTTCGCCTTCTAGCGAATCCTTTTTCCCCCTGCTTACTCATATGGTGTAAGAAAGGGGGTGCGGCACATGAGACTCAATGAATCGCTTCGTTTGATCGCCGGGGTGTTTGTCCTGGGCGCGGTCGTGCTGGGCGCCACAGTCCATCCCTACTATAATTACTTCGCCGCGTTCGTCGCGGCCAATCTGATCCAGTCGTCATTCAGCGGCTGGTGCCCGATGATGGCTCTCTTGCGGAGGCTGGGTGTTCAGGAATAACGACGCATCTGTGAAGGCGGGATGGCTTGTGGTCGCTCTCCTGGTAGCGGCGGGCTGCGGGCAGTCCGAGCAGCCGTCCCGGACCGGAGAGGCCCCGTCGGTGGCGGCCGTTCAGCCCGCCCTCCAGCTGGCGGTGATCGAGGTGGAGACCGGCCAGGTCCCGGTGACGGTCGAAGTGACCGGGCAAGTTACGGCGGTGTATCAGGCGACCTTGGCCAGCCGCATACAGGGCACCATCGACAATCTGCTGGTCCGCGAAGGCAGCGTCGTGCGCAAGGGGCAGACCCTGATGGTGCTCGACAATCGTGACTTGCAGGCCGAGTTATCCCGGGTGACGGCAGAGCTCGACAATGCCAACGCACACCAGACCCGGATGGAAGACCTCTACCGGAAGGATGCGGTATCCAAGCAGGAGCTGGAGAATGCCACGCGCGGGCTGCGGGTCGCCGAAGCCGCTCGCAAGGCTGTTCTCGCGCAGTTGAGCTACACCATCGTGAAAGCGCCGTTCGATGGCGTCATCACGGAGAAGAAGGTTGAGATCGGGGAACTGGCCTCCCCGGGGCAGCCGCTGCTCAAGATGGAAGACCCCGAACAACTCCGGCTGGAAGCGACTGTGGCCGAAAGCGATGTGCGGGTTGTCTCGATCGGGTCGTCGGTCCCGGTCGTGATCGATGCGTTGGGTGCCGATCCTCTCAAGGGGAAGGTGTCGCAGATTCTTCCTGCCGGCGATCCGCAAACCCATACCTTCACGATGAAGGTGGACCTTCCCAAAACGGGCGGGCTCAAGTCGGGAATGTTCGGTCGGCTCCGCCTGGAAAAAGGTATGAATACGACGCTGCTCCTCCCGAAGTCGGCCTTCATCGAGCGGGGCGAGCTAGCCAGCCTGTTTGTGGTCGGGAGCGACCGGGTGGCTCGTCTTCGATGGGTCAAGATCGGCCGTACGTTGGAGCGGGGGGTTGAAGTCCTCTCCGGCGTGGACGCCGGTGAGCGAGTCATCGTGGAGGGGGCCAAGGGCAGGGACGGCGCGTTGGTACAGGATATGACGGCAGTGGCATCGCCGCCTCAGGGATCGTGACTCGCCCAAAGAGCCTATAGCTCATGGCGTATGGCAGGATCGAAAACAGGCTGATCTGTCGAATGGCGTCAAACCCCATCCATACGCTATAAGCCATATGCTATCAGCTCCCCCACAGTCCCCAGCTCCCCTTGGAGTAAGCGGCCGCCTCGCGGCGCTCTTCGTCGGCAGCAAACTCACCCCATTGATCATCATTGCCAGCCTCCTGCTCGGGCTGTTTGCCATTGTCCTGACCCCGCGCGAAGAAGAGCCGCAGATTGTCGTGCCTATGGCCGACGTCTGGCTCTCATTTCCCGGGGCCTCCGCGAAGGTGGTCGAAGAGCAGCTCACCAAGCCCATCGAGCGCAAGCTGTCCGAAATCAAGACCGTCGAATATGTCTACTCCATCTCCCGTCCGGGCGGGGCGTTGATCATCGTCCGCTTTTATGTCGGCGAGCCGATGGAACAGAGTCTGGTGGATCTCTACGACAAATTGATGTCGAACCAGGACCTGCTTCCGCCCGGCGCTCAGCCGTTTCAAGTCAAACCGAGGGATGTGAACGATGTGCCGATCGTCACCCTGACCCTGTCCAGTGAACGGTATACGGATTTCCAGCTACGGCAACTGGGCGATCAGGTCTTGGAAGATGCGAAGAAGGTCCCCGGCACTGCAGCTGGCTTCGTGGTGGGCGGTCGCGGCCGCGAGTTGCGTGTGCAGATCGATCCATCGCGCCTGAAGGCCTATGGCCTGACGCCGTTGCGGGTCGCCGGCGTGATTCAGGGCGAAAATCTCGCGTTGCCCACCGGCCGGTTCGAAAGCCGGAATGAAAGTTTTCTGGTGGAGACCGGCCGGTTCATCCGCTCGAAAGAGGACCTGGAGGGAGTGGTCGTCGGCGTCAACGAACAACGGCCGGTGTACCTTCGCCAGGTGGCCGAGGTGACCGATGGCCCGACCGAAGCGACCAGTTATGTATGGCATGGCGAGGGACCCGGCGGTGCGCATGAGACGTTACACGTGAAAGGTGAAACGAATACTCCCGCGTCTCACCTTCTACCTTTCACGTCTCACGAAAATCAGGCTGTGACCGTGGCGATTGCTAAACAGGCCGGCACCAACGCCGTGACGATTGCGCAGGGCGTCATTCGAAAAGTCGAGGAACTCAAAGGAACCCGGATTCCCGACGAGGTGCGGGTGACGGTGACGCGGGATTACGGCGAGACCGCCGATGAAAAAGCCAACGAGCTGCTGTGGCATCTCCTGATCGCCGTGGTCGCCGTCGTGGTGTTTCTCGGAGTGACACTGGGGCTGCGCCCCGCACTGGTGGTCTCAATCGCCATTCCACTCACGCTCGCCCTGACCCTGTTCATTTCCATGCTCATCGGCTACAGCATCAACCGCGTGACGCTGTTTGCGTTGATCTTTTCCATCGGCATTCTCGTGGATGACGCCATCGTGGTGGTGGAGAACACCTACCGGCATCTCACGTTGCGGATTCGCCCGCACCGCGAAGCCTCGCTGTTTGCCGTCGACGAGGTCGGCAACCCGACGATTCTGGCCACCCTGACGGTGATTGCCGCGCTCCTGCCCATGGCGTTTGTCTCGGGCTTGATGGGGCCCTACATGCGGCCCATCCCGGTGAATGCGTCGATTGCCATGTTCGTCTCCCTGCTGGTCGCGTTCATCGTCATCCCCTGGTTTTGCCAGACCTGCTACCGGCCCGGTGTGCACATGGCCGGGGTCGATCACGAATCGTTCGAAGGCAGCCGCAGTTATCGCCTGTACCAGCGGCTCCTGGCTCCGGTGTTGTCCCATCCGGTCGTGGCCTACCTGGTGTTGGCGGTCATTGCGCTCTTGCTGGTCGGGTCGGTTGCGCTGTTCTATACCCGGGCGGTGGTGGTGAAGATGCTACCGTTCGACAACAAGAGCGAGCTGCAGCTGGTGATCGATATGCCGGAGGGCACGACGCTTGAGGAAACAGCCCGGGTGACGAAGGCTTTGACGCAGTACGTGCGAACGATTCCGGAGACCCGCGATTACCAGGCCTATGTCGGCACGGCCTCGCCGTTCAATTTCAACGGACTGGTTCGGCACTACTATCTGCGCGACCAACCGTACGAGGCCGACATTCAAATCAATCTGGTGGCCAAGGAACAACGGAAGACGCAAAGTCATGATATCGCGCAACGGATTCGTTCCGCGGTCCAGGACATCGGGCGGCCTTTCGGAGCGAATGTGAAAGTGCTGGAGGTGCCACCCGGCCCGCCGGTGCAATCTGTGCTGGTGGCGGAGATCTATGGGCCCGACTATGAGCGGCAGAGAGCGATTGCGCGGGAGGTCCGCGGGCTGTTCGAGACGACGGCCGGCGTCGTCGATGTCGATGACTACCTCGAAGCCGACCAGGTGAAGTATGTGTTCAGCGTGGATCGCGCGAAGGCGGCGCTGGCCGGGATTCCGTCGGAGGAAATCGTTCGGACGTTACGACTGGCATTGGAAGGCGCCGACGTAGGACTGGTGCACATTCCCAAAGAGAATCGGCCGGTGCAGGTGCGACTGCGCCTGCCGGTCATCGAACGGACCGGTTTGGAGCATCTCGGGGAGATTTCGTTGCGAACCACTGCCGGCCACATGGTGCCGTTGTCTGAGCTGATTCGCGTGGAACAGACCGTGCGGGATACAGCCATCTATCACAAGAACCAAAAGCCGGTGGTCTATGTCATTGCGGATGTGGGAGGAGTGGGCCCGGACAAAGGTGAGAGTCCGGTCTATGGTGTGATGGGCATCGGGAAGAAACTGGAGCAGCTGGTGTTGCCGGAAGGGTATGCGATGACGCAGCAGTATGCCGTGCAGCCCTGGTCGGAACAGCGGTTTGCGATGAAGTGGGACGGCGAATGGCACATCACCTATGAAACATTTCGAGATATGGGGATCGCCTTTGCGGTGGCGCTGCTGTTGATCTATTTGCTGATCGTGGCGCAGTTCCAATCGTTTCTCACGCCGGTGGTGATCATGGCGCCCATTCCGCTCACGCTCATCGGCATTCTTCCCGGTCACTGGCTCACCGGGTCCTATTTCACGGCCACCTCGATGATTGGATTTATCGCCCTCGCCGGTATCATCGTGCGCAATTCGATTCTGCTGGTCGATTTCATTCAACATCAGGAGGCGGAGGGGGTCTCGCTGTTGGAGGCCGTGATTCGCGCGGGCGCGATCCGGACGCGTCCCATTCTGTTGACGGCCGCGGCATTGATGGTCGGGGCGTTCGTGATTATTCTCGACCCGATTTTCCAAGGACTGGCCGTCTCGCTGTTGTTCGGCGTCGGCGCCTCGACGGTTCTGACGCTGGTCGTCATTCCCGTGCTCTATTACCTGTGGATCGGTGGCCCTCGAAATTCATCTGCCGGCCTGATACCGAAACAAGAGCACACAGAGCTGCCACAGCCGGTCGTGGGAAGCCGACCGGAATGAGCCGGAGCTGATTCCGTCCCGCCGGTCTGCCGCTATCTGCCACAACCCCGCGAGGAAGCCTGTAGCGAACCTCCACGATTCGGCGCTAGGCTGGTCCTCGATCGACGACGATCCGCCCGTTCCATCGGCGATGATGCGGGCTTCGATGTCGCGGCGTTGGAGGGTGTCATCTTTGCACATCGAGACACGATGGACGGGGATGTCGGAATGGTCCGTCTGCCTGTTCACCGTTGGAAGGAGGCCCCTGTGAGGCGGTTATGGAGACTCGTCTTGTTGGTGCAGGCCTGCTCTGGCTTCATCGTCATGCCATGGCTGCCCGGCTCGGCCGCCGAGCCGCCGGCCGGGACGCCGGAACTGCGGTTGAGTTTGCACGAGGCGATTCAGGCGGCCATCGACAATAACGCCAATGTGCGGTTGTTGAAAGAACGGATCGTGGCGGCCCAATCGGCGGCCAGTACGAGTTTGGGCGCGTTATTGCCGAACGTATCCGGATTCATGAGCGGGAGCAATCAAACGGTCAATCTCGCCGCCTTCGGACTTCCTCCCGACAGACTTTCCGGCTTGGGACTGCAGAGACCCGTGACGGAACCGTTCGATGTGTACAACGCGCGGGCCAACCTCGTTCAGAATATTTTCAGCCTGAGCCTGATCCAGCGCTGGCGGGCGGCAAGAACCGGCGTTGATGTGGCAGGGCTTGAGGCCGAAGTGACCAAGCGTGATGTCATGGCCACTGCGGGGCTGCTGTACATGGAGGCTTCCCGAGCGGAGGCAGCCGTGAAAGCCCGACAGGCGGACCTCGAACTCAGCCAACAATTGTTGAAGCTCGCGCAGGATCGAAAGCAGGCCGGCGTGGCTACGGGCCTCGATGTGACCCGGGAAGAAGTCCAGGTTGAGAATACCCGCCAGCGACTGCTCGTCGCTCAAAACGATCACGAAAGCGCGAAGTTGAACCTCATTCGCACCTTGGGCATCGATTTCAATGTGTCCGTGATACTGACCGACGAACTCTCGTCGGCGAAGGTCGAATTCCAAACCCCCGACACGGCCCTCGCCGTCGCGCGAGAGAATCGCGCAGAACTCAAGGCGCAGATCACCCGCCAAAAGCTCGCCTCACTCAGCCTGAGTTCCGTAACTAGTGAGCGGATTCCTTCTCTATCCTTGAACGGCGACTATGGATGGATCGGCCTGAAACCGGATGAGGCCTTAGCAACCAGGTCGGTCGGTCTTATGCTCTCGGTGCCCATTTTCGACGGGGGACAACGGGAGGGACGCATTTCGGAGAGTCGGAGTCGCGTGCGGCAGGAATTGATCCGAATGAAGGACGTGTCGGATCAGGTGACGCTGGAAGTGCGAAACGCGCTGCTGACCCTTGATTCCTCTACGCAACAAGTCACCGTCGCCGAGAAGGGGCTGGAGTTGGCGCTGAAGGAACTGACGTTTGCGCGGGACCGGTTTGCGGCGGGGCTGGCGACCAACATCGAGGTGACGAACGCTCAGACCTCGGTGGCGCGCGCGCGCGACAACATCATCGAAGCACTCTTTCGATTCAATGCTTCACGCATCAATCTGGCCAGGGCGAAGGGCGAAATCGAGCAACTATTCTGAATCCGCGGCCGGCATCGTGTTCAACCTTGCCGGACAGATCGCCGGTCGGTTTAGTGAGCCCCTTCTGCAGACTCGTTTCGTCCGAGCGACCGATCAGCCGGGCGCCCGGGCCCGCGTGGTGCCGGAGATGCGTGTCTGGTTCAACGAGAATCTGGAAAGCCGCAACTTCTACGTCCCTGGCGCCATCGTGTTGATCGTGACCTCTTCGCCTTGACGAACTACATTGTAAACGACATCGTTCATCTGACCGGGTCGTTGCGTGTCGGATTGTCGAATGGCGCGCCGAATTACGGATTGGGCGCAGGGGTCAGATTCCGGTCTTAGTGGACGGCCGTGTGGGCCGCTCGACAGCCGAGCGCCGCCTCACGAACGTCGGACATTGTAGAGTCAAAGGAGGTGAACAATGGAAGTGGTCAACGCGCGAGAGGCCGATCTCACTCAGAATCCGCATCAGGTCAAGGCGAGTCGGTTGTACGACACGGAGCATGCCCAGGTCGTTCATATCACGTTGGAACCGGGTGAATCGCTCAAGAAGCACGTGACACCCGTCGATGTCTTTTTCTATGTCCTGGAAGGACGAGGGATCGTCGAGATTGGAGAGGACACGAAAGAAGTCGGGCCGGACATGCTCATTCCCAGCCCGGCTCGCATTCCGCACAGGTGGTCCAACCGGAGCGACAAGCCGTTTCGCGTGCTGGTGGTCAAGGTTCCGCGCCCGACCGAAGCCACGAAGTTGCTGTGAGAGACCGATTGGGTCAGCAGTGACAGGCGCGTGACGAATTTTGCATCAGAGCGCCGCCGGCGCACTGGCTATTTACCCGTCGGTCTGGCATGCTTTCGCGCCGGATCGAAGCGCCGGGTTCTATGCCTGGTGCATCATTCTGCGCAGGCGAAGAAACCCGTCCTATACGTCGTTCGACAGGATCGTCTTCTTCGGGAGGCGCTTGTGATGGAACAGCCGTGACGTGCGTGGGCATAATCCGGAAACGGGGGGAGTGCTGAGGTGTTGGTCGAACAGGTGATGAATCAGGACGGAACGGATGAACGTCCGCAGTCGAATGCCGCCATTCGCCGGTACGTTGAAATTGCGCTGCTGGCGCTGGTCGGCGGCTGGGCCTATTTTGCCAATCTCCATCTGTCGTTATTGGAAGGCAGCGAAGGACTGTATGCCGGCATTGCGGGAGAAATGGGGCGCCGGCGTGAATTTTTCGACCTGACCTATCACGATGTGCCGTACTTCAATAAGCCGCCGCTGTTCTTTTGGTTGCTCAATCTCTCGACATCAATATGGGGCGATCACGAAGTGGCCTTGCGGCTGCCCGGCTCGCTTGCCGCCGTGGGCACCATCGTTCTGACCTATGTGCTTGGAGCCAGGCTGGTGTCTCCGACTGCGGGATTCTGGGCGGCGCTGGTCGTCGCCACCAGCCATGTGTTTCTCTGGTACGGGCGTCGCGTGCTGTTCGATTCGACCCTCACATTTCTGGTCACACTCGCCCTCTTCGCGTGGATTCAGGTGCAACTGCTGGGGCGAAACTCACGCTGGTATCTGCTCGCCTTCGTCAGCATGGCTCTCGGTGCGATGTTGAAAGAGATGCACGGGTTTTTTCTGCCGTTGCTCGTGATGGCGCTGTATGCCGCCATTCAGCGCGATACGCGGATGCTGAAAGATAGATACTTCTGGGCCGGCTTGGCGGTGGCTGTCGCGATGATGGGGGCATACGCGCAGATGCTGGGGCCCGGGTATCAGCACCATTTTCGAATCGGCAAAGCCATCGAATCGACTTGGAATACCGGATTCATCGGCAAAGCCGGCCCGGCCATCGACGGGCACCCGCTGTATTGGTATCTGGGGATGATGTGGGCCGACTTTTTCCCCTGGTGCGCGGTGCTTCCGTCGGCGCTGCTCTTGCTCTGGGCCCAACGACCGTTTCGTGCTCATCCCACGGAGCTGCTGCTGCTCGTCTGGGTGCTGGGGCTCTTTACGGCCTTCAGCCTGGCGACACTCAAACGGGAGCCCTATCTCACGACGATCGTACCCGGTATCGGCTTGATGATCGGATACTATTATCATCGGGTGCTCGCGTCCGCCGAGGACTCCGCTGCGATGACGCCCCTGCTCCGTATGTTGCTGGGTGTGTTGGCCGTGACGTTCGCCGCCGGGATGTTCTTTGGCGCAGCACCGCTTCGCCGCCGGTGGCTGGTGTCCACTGCCGTGGTGTCTCCGATGTTCATCGTGACGATCGTTTCACTGGCCGGCTTGCTCCTCTATGCCGTGCTTCGATCACGCGTACGCCTGGCACTCGGCATGGTCGGAGCCCTGGCGATCGCCTACGTGGTGCTGGTGGTGAACTACGTGTTTCCCGCGATCGATCAGGCCGCATCGCCCCGAAAGGCCGTGGAGGAAATCAAGACCCTGGCTCTGGGCACTCAGCCCGCCCTGTTTATGTATATCCCGGGGTGGCCGAAGAATGAAGACGCCCTGTATTATCTGAAGCGGGACAATGTGGTGCCGGATCTACCGAGTCAGGATGCGGTGCGTGAAGCGGTGCGCACACATGGGACCATCCGGGTGGTGACTGAGGAGCAACATGCCGCTGCGCTGCAAGCACAAGCGGGGTTGGTCGTAGGGAAGCTGCAGGAGTTTCGACAACCCGGTCGCAAACATCTATTCCTGCTTTCTGTGCAGGAACAGACCTCAGCTCCGGTGCTGTGAGCGGGGCGATCGACAAGCCTTGCGATGCCAGGTTCGTTGCCGTGTCCTATTTTTGATCCCCTGGCTCTGTTGCATTCTGCCACAGAGCCAAGGAGTCCCTCTGTAGCAGTCCTCCCCGATTCTGCCCCGCCTTCTGGAACTCCCGCCTCTCCTGCTCCGGTCTTGTCGTAAGCTTTTGCATGCCACTGTGTCTGCAAGGAGTAGGGCTCCATCCTTGCACTTCTGGATTGGAAGGCGCCAATCTTGGACGGTCCTGTCCGTTTTGACGATTCCAGATGAGGCCGTGCCGAGTTACTGTGTGCAACGAAGGAGAGGGCATGCATCCCATTCATCCGATGGTCGTCCATTTTCCCATCGCATTGTTGTTGGCAAGCACCCTGTTCGATGCGTTGGCGTTTCGATGGCGGAGCCAGCAGTTTCGGGAGACCAGTTTATCTCTCCTGATCCTCGGTATTCTGGCAGCCGGAGCGGCAGTGCTGACCGGACATTTTGCCGAAGAGGCCGCGGAACGCAGCGGCATCCCGAAACAGGCCATCGAAATTCATGAGGAGCTGGGCGGCTCCGTGTTCTGGGTATTTCTCGGCCTGCTCGGGGTGCGGCTGGCCTCCTTTTGGGGCTGGGTACGCGAACGGCCGACGCTGGTGCTGATCATCGGCCTGGGCGGCGGCCTGTTGTTGTTGATTGCGAGTTATTTCGGCGGGGACCTGGTCTATCGATTCGGAGCCGGCGTCCTGCCACGATGAGCGCGGTTCCAGGTCGGGTATGGCCTGCGGCGCTTTCGAAGGGAACTCACATGACGACACGTATGGTGATGTTGTTGATCCTGTGCATGCTGCCTGCCGCTGCCCAGGCCGATGAACCGTTGTCTCGCGCGCCGTGGAAGGAGCGGGCCGTGTTACGTGCGGGGCAGATTGTGCAGGGGGACTATTTCGCCTTCGGCCCGCATGTGGAAATTTCCGGCATCGTCAACGGCGATCTCTATGCCGCCGGTGGTGAGGTGTTGATCGATGGAGTGGTCAACGGCGATGTGATCGTGGCGGGAGCCAAAGTGATCCTGTCCGGCACCGTGGCTCAGGATGCCAGAATTGCCGGTGCGCAGGTGACGGTGAGTGGAACCATAGGGAGGAATGCCACCCTCGGTGGCGCGGATGTGCATCTGACCGAGACGGCAAAGGTGCGGGACAACCTCATCGCCGGCGGTGGCCATGTGCAACTTGCCGGGTCTGTCGGTCGGGATGCGAGGGTCGGTGCCTGGAAAGCGACGCTCTCGAACCAGATTGAGCGAGATGTGATCGTGGCGGCGGGGTCGGTGCGTCTCACCTCGAAGGCCACGGTCGGGGGCAGGCTGAGGTACTGGGGTGAAGCGGCCCCCTCAATCGACGAAGAGGCGACCGTTCGGGGCGCGATTACACAACGGCCGTTGCCCGAAGGGTGGAGCATCGAACGGGCGCGCCAGGGGCTCGTCGGCATCCGGCTCATGGCTGCATTCATCGGATTCGTCTCGACGTTGATCCTGGGATTGGTGCTCTTACAGGTCTACCCGGTGTTTGCCAGGCGGGTCACCGCGACGATCCGTGAACGTCCGACCGCGGCTCTCGGGTGGGGCACGGTGGCTCTGGTTGCCACGCCCGTAGTGGCGCTGAGTTTCGTCGTCACATTGTTCGCGCTTCCGATCGGCGTGTTGCTGCTCGCCTTGTATGGCGCGACGGTCTATCTGGCGAGAGTCTACGCCATCACCTATGTGGGACAAATCCTGATTCGCCGGCAGGAGGATTCGTCGTCGCTTGCCTGGCCCTTCGTGGCGGGGCTGGTCCTGTATTCGTTGCTGTCGCTTATTCCGGTGGTCGGAGGGCTGTTGACGTTGTTGACGGTGCTGTTCGGGCTGGGTGCGCTGCTGGTCAGTAAGAAAGAACTCATTGCGACGTTGCGCGAACAGAATCAGGTGTAAGGCGCGAGTCGAAACGGCGGATGAAGCGCGGTCAACTAATGGCTAACCAGCAGCAGCCGGCCGGTGTGACGTGGCTGGAGGGCCGGACCCTCCGTTGTCGGGGAGCCTGGACCATGCCCGATGTGGCGCCGGTCGAACGTGCGCTCAGAGGAATGGTCTGGCCTGCTCGAAGTGCGCTGGTCTTTGAGGCGAGCGGGATCGAGGCGTTCGACACCGGCGGTGCGGTCGTGTTGTATCGCGCCTTGATGGAAGCCAGACGCCAGGGCTGCGAGGTCTCGATCGAAGGCCTTCGGCCGGACTATGTGCAGCTGATGAACCTGGTGTCGTCCAATTGGGGCGCGATTGTGGCTGAGGTCGCCTCGCGGTCGAACGGGACTGAGCGGTTTCGGACGTCGATCAGACATCGTGTCGCCCAGGGTGCCCGGGCGCTGGAGTTTCTCGGGGAGAGTGCGACGGCGCTGGTTCGTTTGGTGGCGTCGCCCGGTCGCATGCGTTGGCGCAGTTGCCTGAATAGCCTCCGGCTGGACGGGGTCAATGCGTTGCCGATCACCGGGCTGCTGACGTTTCTCATCGGCGTGGTGATTGCGTACCAGGGCGCCGAGCAGCTTCGGAAGTTCGGGACGAATATTTTTATCGTGGATCTGGTGGGTATCTCGCTGTTGCGGGAAATCGCCCCGTTGATTGCGGCGATTCTGATCGCCGGGCGGTCCGGGTCGGCCTATGCGGCGCAGATCGGCACGATGAAGGTGACTGAGGAATTGGATGCGCTGCAAACCTTCGGCCTGTCGCCGATCGAGCTGTTGGTGTTGCCGCGGGTCCTCGCGTTGGTCGTGGCGCTGCCGCTCCTGACCGCCTATGCCGATGTGCTGGGTGTCTTCGGCGGCATGTTGATCGCGTCGAATCAGCTCAACGTGAGTTTCACCGCCTTTCTTTCGCGCTTCGAGGAGGCCGTGGCGCTACGACATATGCTCATCGGTCTCGGCAAGGCGCCCTTCTTTGCTGTCATCATCGCGCTGGTCGGCTGTTATCAGGGGTTCCAGATTCGCGGCGGGGTGGATGATGTGGGGCGGCATACGACGATCAGTGTGGTGCAAAGTATTTTTCTCGTCATCATCTTCGATGCGATTTGCAGCATCTTGCTCAACTGGTGGGACCTATAGCTACAGGATGTTCAAAATGGCTCCCTGCTTCGTTCTCGCGTCGCGCAGAGCCTCAACGTACCACAAGGGTACGCCTCGGCTCTTTGCTTGCTGCGGCCTCGCAGGAAACCATTTTGAACATCCCGTGGAGCTGAAGGTTTGAGGATGCGTATGTACGAGTTGCCTCCCACGCTCGCAACAGCAGCGCAGATTGGCGTCCCCGTGATCGAAGTCAGCCATGTCTCGACGCGGTTCGGCACGGCGGTCGTGCATCGGGATGTGAGTCTCACGGTCGTGCGTGGCGAGGTGTTCGCCATTGCGGGCGGCAACGGTTGCGGGAAATCGACGTTGCTGCGAGAAATCATCGGATTGCTGGCTCCGACGACGGGGACGATTCGTCTGTTGGGCACAGACAGTCGTCACCTGACACAGTCGAACGGAAGCCCGCTGCATCGCCGGTTCGGCGTGATGTTCCAGCATGGCGCCCTGTTCAGTTCCATGACCCTGGCGGAAAACGTGGCGGTGCCGCTTCGTGAGCATACGCCGTTGAGCGCTGAAGCGATTCGGGATATCGTGGCGCTCAAAATCGCCCTGGTCGGATTGCCTCCGGACAGCGCGATCAAATTCCCGAGTGAGCTCAGCGGCGGGATGAGGAGACGCGCGGCGCTGGCCCGTGCGATCGTTATGGATCCGGAGCTGCTGTTTCTCGACGAACCGACGGCCGGACTCGATCCGATGATTGCCGCCGGATTCGACGATCTGGTTCTGGAGTTGAAACGATTGTTGGGTCTGACCGTTGTGATGGTGACGCACGATCTGGATTCGTTGTGGCGCATTGCGGATCGGGTGGCGGTGCTGGGTGAAGGGCAGGTGCTCGGGTTGGGAACGATGGACGCGCTGGCCCGTTCGGACGATCCCGTTATCCGGAGCTATTTCCACGGTCCCCGAGGGCGTGCGGCCCATCTGAATCATTCCGGAACGGGACTGCATCGGGATTGAGAGGTGGCGGATGGAACCGAAGGTGAACTATATCCTGGTCGGCGCGTTCGTCGTCCTGCTGGGCGCCACGATCCTCGGTGCGATTTTCTGGTTGGGCAAAACCGATTATCGCGGGATCTACGATCGGTATTATGTCTATACGCGTGAGTCCGTCGCCGGACTCAGTGTCGATTCGACCGTGAAGTATCGCGGGGTGGATGTCGGGCGTGTGAAACAAGTCATCCTCAACCCTGAGAATGCCGAAGAGGTGCGGGTGACTCTGGACATTGTCGGCGGGACACCCGTCAAGACCGATACGCAGGCTGTGCTGGTCACGCAAGGGCTCACGGGCTTGGTCACGCTCAATTTGACGGGTGGTACCCGGGAGGCGCCTCTCCTGACGCCGAGTGCCGGGCAAGACTATCCGGTCATCAAGAGCGTGCCCTCGTTATTCGGTCGTCTGGACGGGACGCTGGCGAAACTGTTGTCGGATCAAGGCCTGTCGACCCTCGTGGCCAATCTGAACGGGTTGGCCCAAAATGCTGCTTCTGCGCTGGATGAAGAGAATCGTACGGTCTTGAAGCAGATCCTGAGAGATCTGTCGGAGGTCACAAAAGTGCTGGCGGAGCGCAGCGGTCAGATGGACCGCGGAGTTCAGCAGGCGGTGCAGGCGGCCGATCAGTCGGCGCGTATGACGGAGCAACTCGGTAAACAGCTTCCCGCGCTGGTGGAGCGCCTGAGCAGGAGCGCGGCCGGATTGCAGCAGATGACGGAAGACTTATCGCGGACAAGCCGCTCGGTCGGAGAGATGGTCGGCGCCAGTCGGCCCGGCATCGAACAGTTTTCGCGGCAGACGCTGGCCGATACGGGGCTGCTCGTCACGGAGCTCCGGCAACTGACCGCCACCTTGAATCGTGTGGCGCAGCAGGTCGAGCGGCAACCGAATGTGCTGGTCCTGGGCCGATCCTCCCAGCCGAAAGGCCCGGGGGAATGAGGGGAACCGAGTGGTAATCCGGCGTGCGATATCATGGGTCGGCATGGTCACGCTGTCATGCGCGCTCGCTGCCTGCGTGTTGCCTCGATCCACAGAGAATCCGGTCCATACCTTTCTGCTGACTCTCGATGAGTCCGCCTGGAGTGCGGGTGTGCGCGCCGCACAACCGGGAATCCACGGTGTGCTGGTCGTCGGGTTGCCGCAGGCGGAGGCCGGATTTGAGCAGCCGCGGATGGCCTACCTGCGACGGCCGTATGAAGTGAGTTATTACGCCACCAACGTCTGGGTCGATGCCCCGGCGCGAATGTTGGCGCCCTTGCTGGTCCGCTCGCTGGAGGCCACCGGCCTCTGGCGTGTGGTGGTGTCCATGCCTACGGTAGTCCGGGGTGATTATCGGCTGGACACCTCGGAGTTGTTGCTGCAGCAAGAGTTTCTTCAGCCACCGAGTCGGACTCGATTGCAGTTGCGCGCGCAATTGCTCGAAATGAAGGAGCAACGCGTGCTGGGAGTCCGGAGTTTTGAGGTCCTCGAACCGACCTCGAGCGACGATGCCTATGGAGGTGTTCAGGCGGCCAATCGTGCCGTGACCCATCTGCTCGAGACGCTGAATGACTGGGTCGCGTCTTGTCTGCGAGGCGCGGGGAAGGACGCCTGTTGATCCTCGACTCCGACGACCCGCACCGTCTAAGACGGTCTGTCGCGATGACAAGGTATGGGGTATGCGCACCGCGTTGAAGATCGGGTTCAGCTTCGGACTCACCTCCGGCGTGATCACCACGTTGGGGTTGATGGTGGGACTGCATGCGGGCACCCATTCGAAGTCCGTGGTCCTGGGCGGGCTGCTCACCATTGCGGTCGCCGACGCCATGTCCGATGCGTTGGGCATCCACATCGCGGAGGAATCCAAGAATCATGGGAATACGAATGAAATTTGGGAATCGACCCTGGCGACCTTCGCGGCGAAGTTCGTGATTGCCGCGACCTTTGCGGTTCCGGTGTTGTTCATGCCGTTGGATCTGGCTGTAGCGGCCAGCCTCGTCTGGGGGTTGTCGCTGTTGGCGGTGCTCAGTTATGCGCTGGCGCGCGCGCAACGGGTCCCGCCCTGGAAGGTGATCGGGGAGCATGTCGTGATCGGACTCTGTGTGGTCGCGATCACGCACTACCTTGGTGATTGGGTTCGCGTGACGTTCGGGTAGAAGAGCAGCGATAGAAGTTCGGAGACGGATGCATGAGGGAGATTCAGGGACAATGGAATTGAAGACGCAGTTGCCGAAAGTCGGCATCGGACGACGATGCGGATCGATACAAGCCAATCTGGATGGGTACCGAAAGCTGATGAGCGAGGAGGCCTATGAGGAGCTGAGGACGCTCGCGAAAGAACTGCAGGGCGTCAAAGTCTGTCATGTGAACTCTACGGCGGCCGGCGGGGGCGTGGCGGAACTGTTGGCGCGGTATGTGCCGATGTTACAGGCGCTCGGTGTGCAGGCGGACTGGCGCTTGATCCATGGCGAAGCGGATTTTTTTGCCATCACCAAGGCGTTCCATAACGCACTGCAAGGCGGGCACTACGGCTTGGGGAAAGCGGCGCAGGACCTGTACCTCAAGGTCAATGAACGCAGCGCCAAGGCGCTCGGCAATGACTACGATGTGTATATCGTGCACGACCCGCAGCCGGCGGCTATTCGACATTTTGCCGGGCCCCGCGATGCCAAATGGATCTGGCGGTGCCATATCGACAGTTCGGCGCCTGACAAAGAGGTCAGTCAGTTTTTGCGCCCGTTGCTCGAAGAGTATGAGGCGGTCGTCTTCACCATGAGCCAGTTCGTGCTGCCCCAATTGGCAGCGAAGCGGGTGGCCTTCATCGCCCCGGCCATCGACCCCCTGGCCACGAAGAATATGGACTTGCCGGAAGATTTGTGTCGGCGCGCGATCGCGGACTCCGGGGTGGATCCGAGGAGGCCGTTGCTGTTGCAGGTGTCGCGGTTCGATCCCTGGAAGGATCCGCTCGGGGTCGTCCGGGCCTACCGCCTGGTGAAAGAGGCCATTCCAACCGTTCAACTGGTACTCATCGGCGCGATGGCGGGCGACGATCCGGAGGGATGGGAGATTCTGGATCGAGTCGAAGAAGAAGCCGCGAAGGACCCGGACCTGTTCGTCTTTACGAATCTCGCCGGCGTGGGGAGCATGGAGGTCAACGCCTTCCAGCGCGGCTGTGATGTGGTGATCCAGAAATCCTTGCGGGAGGGATTCGGGTTGGTCGTATCCGAAGCATTATGGAAGGAAAAACCGGTGGTGGCGGGGAATACCGGAGGCATTCCCATGCAATTCCCCGAGCCCTTTCAGAAGAATTTGGTCGACAGTGTGGAAGCCTGCGCGGAGCGGCTGCTCCATCTGCTGCAGCGACCGGGCGAACGTGGAGAGTTCGGCCGGGCCGGGCGTGAACATGTGCGCCGGCATTTTCTCATGCCGCGGCTGGTGCGCGATGAGCTTCGGCTGATCAAGCAGGTGCTGGAGGCCTCATGACCCGGCAGAACAGCCACACCCTCGTGGCGTATTTTTCCATGGAGATCGGTTTGAATCCGTTGATGCCGACCTACTCGGGAGGACTCGGGGTGCTGGCCGGCGACACCATTCGTTCCGCGGCCGATCTGGGTGTGCCGATGGTCGGTGTCACACTGCTCCATCGGCGGGGTTATTTTTATCAGCGGCTCGATCAGAAGGGGTGGCAGTCGGAGGAGCCGGTGGCCTGGGCGGTCGACGATTTCGCCGAACCGATGGAACCGCGAGTCTCCGTCGAAATCGAGGGCCGGACCGTGCACGTGCGTGCCTGGCGGCATCACGTTACCGGCATGTCGGGCCATACCGTCCCGGTGTATCTGCTCGATACCGATCTGCCCGAAAACAGCCCGTGGGATCGGACCATCACGGATACGCTCTACGGCGGGGACTCGCATTACCGCTTGTGCCAGGAAATGATCCTGGGGTTCGGGGGGTTCGCTCTCCTGCGCGCGTTGGGGTACGGGAACATCTTTCGCTACCACCTCAACGAAGGGCATGCGGCGCTGCTGGTCCTGGCGTTGATCGAGGCGGCCATCGGGACGGAACCGCGGAACGGAGATGTGCCGCCGGAGGTGATCGAGCAGGTGCGGGAACAGTGCGTGTTCACCACGCACACTCCGGTGCCGGCGGGTCACGACCAGTTTCCAGTGGAACTCGCGCATCGGGTGTTGGGGAGTCGGCGATGCGATCTCGTGCAGGCCTGCCAGCACCAGGGCGCGTTGAACATGACCTTGCTGGCCTTGCGAGGATCCCGGTTCGTCAACGGCGTCGCCATGCGGCACGGAGAGGTGTCCCACTCCTTGTATCCCGGCTACCCGATCCATTCCATTACCAACGGCGTGCATGCCGTGACCTGGACCGCGCCCTCGTTTCAAAGCCTCTATGACCGTCATTTGCCCGACTGGCGATACGATCAATTATCGCTTCGTTACGCCATCAGTATTCCCGGCGCTGAAATCTGGAGGGCCCATCAGGATGCCAAGTTGGCCTTGGTGGACGAAGTGAACCGTCAGACCAACGCGGGATTCGATCGCGATGTCCTCACCATCGGCTTCGCCCGCCGCGCGACTGCGTATAAGCGAGGGACCCTGGTGTTTCACGATGTCGAACGGTTGCGGCGGCTCCTGAAAGAGGCAGGCCCGATTCAATTCGTCTTTGCGGGAAAGGCGCACCCGCAGGATCAGGCGGGCAAAGACATGATCCATCGCATTTACGGCATGCGTGGGCAGCTATCGGTGGCCTATCTTGCCAATTACGACATGACGCTGGCACGTCTCCTCTGCGCCGGCGTGGATGTGTGGCTGAATACGCCGCTCCCGCCGATGGAAGCCTCCGGTACGAGCGGCATGAAGGCGGCGATGAACGGGGTTCCGAGTTTGAGCGTGCTGGACGGTTGGTGGGTCGAGGGGCATATCGAAGGGGTCACGGGCTGGTCGATCGGCGAGAAGATCGAGGCCTGTGTGTCGCCCGCGGAGGACATGGAGGCCTGCCATGCCCGGGCTCTGTACGACAAGCTTGAGCAGCGGGTCATGCCTTGCTTTTACAAGGACCGGGAGGGGTTCATCGAGATCATGAAGCATGCGATTGCCGTGAACGGGGCGTTCTTCAACACGCAGCGCATGGTGGGGCAGTATCTGCGCAATGCGTATCGGCTGGTCGGACAAGACGTCAATGGAGCCTAAAGTGATGGCCCTGGATCAAGATGTGTTGCGATCCGATTATGCGCATCTATTGACGTTGTGGACGTCCGGCGTGCGGGACTATCACACGATGCTGTCGGACTATCTGACCGCCAATTCGATTTTTGTCGCGGTGATCGGGTTGCTGGTGTCGCGGGAATCGCTGGCGCTTCCCTTTACCCTCATCATTGTATTGTTCAGCATCATCGGGATTCTCATGAGTGTGCAGATGGCGATCGTGCTCGGGCGGTTCTCCGGGCAAAATGCGCTCTGGGAGTGGCAGCTACGGGGCATCGAGACCATGCCTGAATGGCGGGAACGAAAGCCGGTGAACAGTCTCTATCGACTCCGCGAACATCGTGAAACGATCGTCGAGGACACGAATGAGCCGCGCTTCTTCGAGCCCTCCTGGGCGTTCCGGCAACATCGCCAATGGTGGGCGCATCGCGCGATCAGCTTCCCCTGGTTTTTCGGTACGGTCTATGGGCTCTTTCTGCTGTGGGGGCTGACCCAGGTCGTGCGTGCGAGCACGTTGTCGTGGGGGTAATAGGCCCTGCCTGATTGACGGTGTCTGCATCACCGTGAACATCAGCAGCGCGGAATGGAGAGCGGCACCAGCAACAGAGGCCGTCACCGCCTGCTGTATCACGTCTTCCAACGACTCACTTTCCGGCGCTTGGTAACAGGCCGATATGCAGTGCGGATGAAGCCTCCATGAAGAAACATTCATGGATGAATTCTTCATGCTCCGTTCATCGTCGATTCATGTTCTGCTGCTACAGTGACATCGTGACGGGGCGGGGCGACGAGGATCCCGTCTCGGGCGGATCATGAAAGGTGAACGAGATGAACAAACTGAGTACCATCGTGCCGGTCACGCTGCTGCTGTTGTCGGTCGTTGGCGCAATGGGGGTGATGGTCTTCTGGGGTTTGTCTCTGCTGAATCCATCTTAGGAGTCTGTCCGAGTAATACCATTCTGCTGCGGCAAACGAGCTGCCGGTATCTGCGTCGTTCTTGGCCCGAAACAATCCTCGACGTATTCCAGCGAATACGCCTCCGGATTTTTCGTGCCTGCGGTCTCGCATCTCCCAGCAGCTCCTTCCCCTCGCAACGAAGGATGACTCGGACAGACTCCTATCCCGGACTGTTCCTGAATGCCTGCTCCGTCGTCCGGTCCTGTCGCCCCGCGGGCCTCGATCTCAAACGCCTCGCGACGGCATTCATGAATAGTCCTGGCTAGTTAGGGGCTCGCTTGGCCTTTATCGAGCGGCCGAGCGAAAAGGGGTGACGACATGCTTGTGATGTTGGCAGTGGGAGGGATCACCTGTGTGGTGTGGGGGACAATGCTGTGGCTGTCCTTCCTCGATGAAAAACGGGTCGGATTACTGAGGAGGCCCGTGAAACATGGCAAGAACGCCGTTCGAGACGTCGGAGGTTGAGAACCGGACGACAGGGATATCGTGAGGAAGAGGATGAAGCGCAGGTTGTGTAGATCGGAATCGTACGCACCGGCACAGTGCGACCAGGCGATGGGATCTCGTCGTGGCGGGGTGTATTGCCTCATGGCAAGGAGGGCCTCTGCTGCAAATGGCAACAGTGGGGAGTTGGAATCGGGGCCCTCTGTCTTATACCTGCCCAGAAAATAAGCGAGAGACCAACGGATGAACGGGAGAGGTGCTGGCATTTGTCTTGCTCGTGAAGGCGCTATCAGCCGTTGACCGTCTGCGTTCAGATTGCCATCACCCACGCGCACCGCTCCTTGATCGACCATCCGACGCCGCTTGCCGGAGACCGGTCGCCTCCATGGGAACAGTCGCCCAACCGTTTCAGAGGAGCTATCATGACTAAGCCACTGATGACACGGATCCTCTTGGCGACCGATTTTTCAGATGGCGCGGCCTGTGCGCAGGACTATGCCATCTATCTCGCCTCCCACTGGGGAGCCACGTTGGAGGTCCTGCATGTGATCGAGACGCCCCACCGGTCGAGCGCCGAGGCGGAATCCCTTGCCGCGGTTGTACAGGTGCGAGCGGAGGCTGCGCGGCAGTTGGAGCAGGTGCGTGACGATCTGGTGCGGCGTGGCGTCTCAGTCAAGGTGCGGCTGGTTCTGGGGAACCCGGCAGAGCACATTGGTCTGGCTGCCAAGGACAAGGGGGCGGAGCTTGTCGTGCTGGGCGTCCAGGGCCGAACCAACTTGCTGTATGGGCTGATCGGCAGCACGGCGGAACGGGTCGTGACAGAAGGGCCCTGTCCGGTTCTCGCGGTACCAGGGTTGCGTGAAGAAGCGGGCAGGCCGTCCGCGGCAGGCAGACAGGTACACATCCGGCATATTCTGGCACCGCTGGATTTTTCGAGTCCCTCGCTGGATGCCGTCGAATATGCCATTCAACTCGCCAACGGCCTCGGCGCCACAGTCACGTTGATGCATGTGTTGGAACCGGTCTGCTACGACCTGGATTGCGGCCTCGGTGTAGTCGAACAGGAGGCGCGAAAACGAGACCATTGGAACAGGCAACTGTCGGAACTCCAGACCCTCGTGACCTCGTTCGGATTGGCGGCCGACGTCGAGATTTCAGGAGGCATTGCCTCCGATGCGATTCTCGCCTCTGCGTTACGCCATCGATCCGATCTGATCGTGATGGGGACCCATGGCCGCCGCGGTGTCTCCGCGCAACGGTTCGGAAGCGTGTCGGAGGCGGTGTTGCGCCTGGCAACCTGTCCGGTCTTAACGGTCAAGACGCCGAAATTCGCCGCAGGCCACCGCCGGGTAGTGCCGCAAGCGATGAGAGAGACGGAAATTAAGGGAGCACAGCCATGAACCAGCGCGATATCTATATTACCGAATTCGATTTGAACCGTCTGAGAGATGTCCTGAGGGCTCGTATCAGCATTGAGGCGCGGGACAGGGATCATCTGGAGAGCTTGGAGAATGAGCTCGATCGCGCCCATGTCGTGGACCCATCCGCCGTTCCCCATGATGTGGTCACGATGAATTCCCAAGTCCGGATCGAAGACGTCGAGACCGGCATGGAAACTGTCTATACGCTGGTATTTCCTGCCGATGCCGGTATCCAGGAGAAGAAGCTGTCGATCCTTGCGCCGATCGGGACGGCTCTGTTGGGGGCGCGCGCGGGTGAGACGGTGGACTGGCCCGTGCCGGCGGGCGTGCGAACCGTGCGCATCAAGGACGTCTTGTACCAACCCGAAGCCGCAGGGCATTATCACCTATAGCAGGTAGGCTGTAGTCCACACAGTATGAACCATACCGGAGGAATCGATGGAAGTTCGCAGCAAGGTCTATACGTATCGTACGGCAGTGAAATGGACGGAACAGAAAAAAGGAACGATTACCTGCGAAGGAAAACCGGATATCCAGGTGGCGACACCTCCGGAGTTCAAAGGACATGAGGGGATTTGGTCGCCGGAGGACTTGTATGTGGCGTCGGCCAATATCTGCCTGATGACGACATTTTTGGCGGTCGCCGAACGGGCCGGATTGACCTTCACGTCGTACCACTGTGAGGCGGAAGGACGGTTGGAACTCGTAGAGGGAAAGTTTCAGGTCACCGTGATTACGTTGCGTCCGCAGATTGCGCTTCAGTCGGGAAGCGATGCGGCGAAAGCCAAGGAGCTCATCGAGAAGGCGGAAGCCAACTGCCTGATCTCGAATTCGATGAAAACGCGTATCGCCCTAGAGCCCACCATCTCCTGACGCTCCGGATTGGGGCATCTTGCGCCAGCCGGGATCGAGTGGTGGGGTGATTCTCTCCACGGCCATCCCGGCTGGGCGTCGAGTTTTTCCGCGAATCGGTTACTCTCACCCTGTTTCTCTCATTTCACTTGGTTGTCCCTTCCTGTCCGACTGGCACGAGGATCGCATTCTCATCGTCGTATGTGGGGTGCCACGGGTGTGCGGCAGCTCCTTACAAAGGAGAAGATGATGAACGCCAGAGTCACCGGTCCGGTTCTCCTGTCGATGCTCCTCATTGCGGCGGTCGGCAGCGGTTCGTATGCGGCCGGGGGGAATGTGGCCAAAGGCAAGGTGCTCTATACCAATCTCTGTATCCGTTGCCATGGAGTCGATGGGAAGGGCGACGCCTATATGAAGTTTAATCCTCCGGTCGCCGATCTCAGCTCTCCTGCCGTGCAAAGCAAGTTAGATGAATCCCTTATGAAAGCGATTCACGACGGACGGAAGGATACGGCCATGGGAGCCTGGAAATTCGTCCTCTCCGAAGAAGAGATCAGTGACGTGACCGCCTACGTACGAGTGCTCGGGAGTCACGCCAATCGCACGCTGCCGTAGCCGAATGGAAAGGAGTGCCTCATGAACTGGCGTGTACTTGGGCTGGGAACCGCGGTGTTATGGATGGTCACGGTGGGCGTGATTGTGGCGTTGTTCGTCCAGGGGCATACCAGGCCGGGGGCCGACGGGCGCACGGAAATTCTCCTGGCGCCGGCGGAGCGGGATCTGATCCTGACAGAGATGCGGCAATTGCTTAAGTCGGTGCATGGGGTCGTGACGGTCTTGGGGAGTCCGGACCAAAACCTCAAGGCCGCAGAAGCCGCAGCCCGCTCAGCGGGTATGGCAATGGCGGCAGACGTCAATCCCGCCGTCATGTTGAAACTCCCCCTGCCGTTTAAGCAAATGGGCATGTCGATCCACAAGGATATGGATCATCTGGCTGACGGCATTGCGCAGGGGGAATCTTCCGTCCAAATTCTCAATCGTCTGTCGAGCATGACGGCGCGCTGCACCGCCTGCCATGACATGTATCGGTTTGCGACAGCAAAGTAGCGGTCGGCTGTCAGGCTATCCGGAGCGAATCCTTTTTCATGAAGCTGACTCCTACCGAGTAAGAGCTGGTTTGGCACAGGGGTGGATGATCGGAGGCAGTCGCCCGATTGGCGCTGACAACTGACGGCTTCAAAAGAATGAAGGAGGTGCTGTGATGGCATGCAATGTTGGTGGAATCGAACGGCCGGTCCGGATCGTGTTGGGGGTCTTGTTGATCGGAATCGGTGTTTTCGCCGGGCTGCCTCCCGTGGGGATGGGGGTTGCGCTGGCCATGGGAGCGATTGCGCTGGTCACCGGCGCCATCGGGTTTTGTCCGGTATGGACTCTGTTGGGGGTCAACACCTGCCCGATCGACGCAGGTAAAAAATCCTGACCCAACAGGTTTTGCGGTGAAGTGGCGTGTGCGCAGGGTGATCATAGGCAGTGTGGAGAGTGCCGGTGGCAATTCCGTCACTGGAGTAGCGCGAAGGAGGACAGGATGACGACGATGGCGAGACCGGGTGTGCCGGTAGGCGGATTTAAGACGGTCGGACAGATTGTAGGGACGAACCAATTGCGCATTCACCGGAACCAAAGCGCATTGGCGATCGCGGTGGAGTTGCTGACGAGTCATACACCCGGGGCGCCGGTGGTCGATGACGCGGGACAGTACATCGGGTTCATCAGTGAATTCGATCTATTGAAAGCCCTGAGGTCGAACCAGGATCTCAATCAGCTGACGGCAGAACAGGTTATGGTCAAGGATCGGATTACCGTGACGGCGGAGACATCGATCGACGATGCGGTTCGAATGATGGAAGAGAAGCGTTTGCTCAATCTGCCCGTCGAGAAGGACGGCACGATCAGATACACATTGACCCGACACGATTTGCTGCGGGCCTGGATCGGTCTGGGGCTGGATATTGAGAACCAGACGGTCTGAATCAAGTTGCGAATGGCGGAGGGGGCGGGAGTGAATAGGCTGCCGCCTCCTCTCCTGCCCGGAATCACCCTACATGATGGATTACGAACGTGAGTTATTCCGACGACACACAGAGCTGTGAAGGGGCAGGGCTGTCGACTCCGGTCGGGTCGCGGCGGACATTTTTTCACTGGGTGACGGTTGCCGCTGCCGCTGTGGTCGGGGTGGGGCTGGCTGTGCCACTGCTCGGCTCGCTGGTGTCACCGGCCTTCATGCGACGCAAACGTGAATGGGTCGATGTCGGCCCGGTGGATACGTTGCCCGCGGGGCGCCCTACCCAATTGGATCATGTGACCACCGTCCGCGATGGCTGGCTGGAAGCGAAGTCCCAGAAGGCGGTATGGGCGGTGAAGCAGGCGCAAGGCGAGGTGAAGGTCTTCTCGCCCATCTGCACGCATCTGGGATGCGGGTACCGCTGGGACGATACGGAAAAGAAGTTCCTCTGTCCCTGTCACGGGAGCGCCTATGACATCAACGGTCAGGTGTTGGGCGGACCCGCGCCGCGTCCGCTGGACGTACTCCCGTCGAAAGTGGAGGGAGGCCGGCTCCTCGTCATGTATCAAGACTTTAAATCGGGCCTTCCACAGAGTGTGGAGTTGTGAGCGGCGATGGTTTCATTGCCGAGATCTGGGAGTTGAATGTCTTCTCGCCTATACGATTGGTTCGACCGTCGGTTGAACCTGAAACCGGTGCAGCGCACGCTGCTCGACGAACCCATTCCGGGCGGAGCCAGCTGGATTTACGTCTTCGGCTCCGTCACGTTGTTCTTGTTCGTACTTCAGGCCGCCACCGGCATGTTCCTCGCGCTTTATTATGCTCCGACGCCGGATCACGCCTACGACAGCGTCCGATTCATTGAAACCGAGGTCACGTTCGGGTGGTTCGTGCGCGGGCTCCACCATTGGGGCGCGTCGTCGATGGTCGTGGCGATCGGTCTCCATATGCTCCAGACCTTTCTCTATGGCGCGTACAAAAAGCCGCGCGAAGTGATGTGGATGGTCGGGGTGGTGCTGTTCCTCGTGGTGATGACCTTCGCGTTTACCGGCTATTTGCTGCCCTGGGATCAAACCGCCTATTGGGCGACTCAGATCGGCATCAACATGGTGGGCACGGTTCCGCTCATCGGAGATTTTCTCTCCCGGGTCTTGCGAGGAGGAGAAATCCTCGGCGCATTGACGCTGTCGCGGTTCTTTGCGATTCATGTGTTGTTTCTTCCGGCCATCCTGATCGGTGGGATCGCTCTGCATCTGTTCGTGTTGAGACGGGTAGGGCCGGCCGGACCCTGGACCGACGATCGCGCGTCGCTGGGCAGCGAGACCTTCGCTCCCCGGCAGGTTTATATGGATGCGGTGGTGATTGCCCTGGTGTTTCTCACGGTCGCCGCGCTGGCCTTGAGCATTCCTCTGCCCCTGACGGATAAGGCTAATCCTTCCGATACGAGCTTCGTGCCGGTCCCCGAATGGTACTTTCTGTTTTACTACGAGCTGCTCAAGTACGTGCATGGGCCGCTTGAACCGTTGGCGACCTGGGTTCTTCCTCTGTCTGTGATTCTGATCATGTTGTGCTGGCCGTTCATCGATCGTAACCCGGTGCGCAATCCCATCCGGCGGCCGGTGGCCTTGGGCAGCGGCCTGCTCTTCCTGTTCGTCGTCTTCGGTCTCTTAGGCATCTCGCTCAAGAATCTCTACGCTGTGCCGAGAACCGATCCGGCCGTCGTCCAGGGACGAGCGATCTATGCCCAGCTCGGTTGTGCCGGTTGTCATCGCATCCATGGTGAGGGAGGCGCCGTCGCCCCCGACCTGTCTACGATCGGAGACGCGAGACCGGATCGGGCGTGGCATCTCAAGCATTTCCGCGATCCGCAATCCGTCTCGCCGGGATCGTTTATGCCGAAATTCCCGCTTACCGACCAACAGCTCAATGACTTGACCAGCTACATGCTGAGTTTGAAGCGGGAGAGTTAGGGTGTGTCTAATGCGGGCAGAGAACGGAAAGGAGCGATGATGACCGACGTCTGGCGTAGTGGCGGCCTTCTTGTGGCGCTCGTAGTTGGGATGACGACGGTCTTTGCGGTTGCGGTCACTCGCGTTGCGGCAAAGGGCGAGCAAGCGGGCGAACAATTTGTGAGGAACACCTGTACGGCCTGCCATCGAATCGAAGGTCCGGTCGCAGCCCGCAAAACCAAGAAGGCACCGGACCTGATTTGGGCCGGTAATAAGTATCAGCCAGCGTGGCTCGTCAACTGGCTCCAGAATCCCGATTTCAAGCACTATCCCGTCGGCTACGATTTTCGCCCGGATCGAAAGAAGCGACACCTTGCCTTGCCCCTCGATCAGGCGAAAGCGGCGGCGGCGTTTCTGGCTACGCGGAAGGATCCTCGTATCAAGGAAGGTGTGATGAAGGCAGGCACGGCGGAGCAAATGGCGAGGGGACGCAAGCTCTATCAGGAGCATGGATGCCAGAATTGTCATTACACGCCGGCCGGTACGCCGAAGGGGTATGTCGGAGGAACGTCCAGTACCTCGTTCATCAAATTGAGCGAGCGGTTAAACGCGGATTGGGTCTACCGTTTTAACCTGAACCCCAACGATTTCGAGCCGGACAGCGGGGCCTATATCCCTAAGCCGCCGCTGCCGGATGAGGACATTTACGCCATTACCGCATACATGATGACATTCAAATAGGTTGAGTGAGAGGAGGGAACGATGAACGATGCAGGTCGCCGGGCGACAGTCGCGGGCGGAGGACTCCTGTTGATGGTAGCGAACATTGTCATGGGCGGAGCCGCGGGAGGGGCTGAGGGAAAGTCGAATCCCGAGGCCGGGAAGAAGATCTATCTGGAGAGTTGTCAGAACTGCCATGGACCGACGGGCAAAGGCGACAGCGACATGGCGGCCTACCTGTCGCCGCCGCCCGCCAATCTTACCGCCAAGGGGACCCAGTCAAAGACCGATGCGCAACTGCGGAAGGTGATTCTGGAGGGGCGGCCCGGTACGGCCATGACCGGGTATGAGGGAGCGTTTGAAGAACCTCAATTGTCGGATTTGATCGCCTACATCCGCTCGCTCAAGTCATGAGGTTCGAGGAGGGCACAACAGCGGATCTCGACCTCCCCTGCTGGTGGTTCGAAGAAGAGTATCACAAGACTGTACCCGGTGGTCGTCTCTTGGCCGGAGGACCATCATGAAGGGAGGCTGTTATGTCGATCACACAGAAGCTTGCGGGGGGACTGGTTGTGGCGGTTGCTCTGCTCGGAGGCTGGGGCCCCAGCTTTGCCGGCGCACCATCGGCCGGCAGTGTCCCGGTTGAAGCGGTGATGGACTATCTCCATTCCGTCCTGGAGGCCAATCGCACATTTTATACCGTCCATGTCGTGGAGCGGATGCAGCGGAGGGGCGTGATCGAGTCTTCTGAGAAATGGCGCGAACTCAGCGCCCTTCCGCTTCCAGCCCAGTTCTTTCAAGAGGCATCGAGCCTGGCCACGCTGACCGGCAGCGCCGTCCGGTATCGCTTGATCAGCCTGAACCCGATCAACAAACAAAACGGGCCTCATGGCGAATTCGAGCGCAAGGCGCTCGAAGCGGTCATGGCACATCCAGAGCAGCCGTATAAGGGGTCGGTGACCGAGGGAGGCGTGCGATACTTTCAGGCCCTGTATGCGGATCTTGCCGTGTCGTCCGTGTGCGTGAGCTGCCATAACGCCGATCCCCGCAGCCCGAAACGGGACTACAAGATGCGGGACGTGCTCGGCGCGGTCCTGATCTCGATTCCGATCTCGGAGTGACTCGTCTCAGGATGGATCAAGCTGTTCGACGTGATCCGAGCGCTGCGAAGGGGGCTACGGCTTACGGCATAGGCTGCGTAGGGCCGTGCCTATGTTGTGGCCGGAACCGGAATCCCCGTAGCGGCGTAGGATTATCGAGAACACCAAAGACATGATGCTCGGAGGCGTGAATGATGAGTGCAAGGCACCGACGTTATATCGGCCGGTGATCACGTTAGTCCCTTCGTCCATCCTCGAAGCCTCCCGGGCCGGCGCGAGGAAACAGGGCAGATAACGCCTCAGAACGATCAAATCAACATTCTGAATCCTTTTCCACAAACCTGTCCCTAATCACCACATTCAAGACGGTGGTGTATGAGTTCGCTGTAGCACGATGCCGCAGGCGGCGGAGGGGGACTGTGGCTTTTGTCGTCAAGTATGCAGGCATGCATTCCCCTGAGGGCCTGCCAAAAGCTAATTCTCTTAGGCGAGCTCGTGTCGACGTGGTATGCAGTTTGCGAGACCCTCTACGTATGAGACACATATTGTTCAGTGCCCTAGTGATCGTCGCGTTCATGACAGGTTGCGTCGATTCGAAGGAAGCACGCAGCGGCGCACAGTCTGCCATGAGTCAAGCCGAGCCGGACAGGCTCGATGCCCTCTTCAGCCATCCCTCCCCCGATTCCATCCCCGGCGGGCAGCGCGGGGAGCAGATCCGGTTGGGTTATGAGCTCGTCGTTCATACGCAGGAATTCGCCGCACCCTACGTAGGGAATCGGCTCACTTGCGCCAATTGTCATTTGGACGCAGGGCTCGATCCCAATTCGGCCTCTTATGTCGGGCTCTCGCGGGCCTATCCGGAATATCGCGCGCGAACCGGGCGTGTCGTGACATTGGCCGACCGTATCAATGAATGTTTTGAACGCAGCTTGAACGGCAAGCCGATTCCGTCGGACAGCCACAAGCTCCGGGCCATCGTGGACTACATCGAATGGTTGTCGAAGGATGTTCCGGCAGGAAGCCGGATGGCCTGGCGTGGCATCCCACGGATTCAAGCGCCCAAGCCGCCGGATGTGGCGAATGGTGCCAAGGTCTTCACGTCCCGTTGCGCGTTTTGCCACGGAGCGGACGGGCAGGGCACGATGGCAGCTCCCGCTGTGTGGGGACCTCAGTCTTACAACATCGGCGCGGAGATGGCGCGCATTCCGGTAGCCGCTTCCTTCATTAAATCGAACATGCCTCGCACCAGAGGATGGGCCCTATCGGATCAGGATGCCTATGACGTAGCGGCGTATATCAACTCCCAACCACGCCCGGATTTTCACGACAAGGGCAATGACTGGCCGAAGGGAGAGAAACCGGCGGATGCACCCTATTGAACGCGTGCAACGCATCTCGTGAGGCGTATCTCATGACACATCCCTCCTGGGAATGAACAACGAGATGCGAAGTACGAGATGCGAGCGGAGGAGGACGAAATGAAACTCAGCGTGGCGTATCAGGGGGGAGCGCGGTACGACATCCTGAGCGATCGGCACCGGATCGTGACGGATCAGCCGGTTGAAGACGGAGGGGCCGACGCCGGTATGAGTCCCGTGGAACTGTTTGTCGGTTCGGTGGCGAGCTGCGTGGGGTACTTTGTCGGCCAGTTCTGCGCGCGACACGATATCTCACGCGAAGGCCTAAAGGTGGACGCTGAATGGACGATAGCTGAAGCGCCGCATCGAGTCGGGCAGATCCAACTTGCGATTCGCCTTCCCCATCGAGTGACACCCGAGCTGAGAGAGCGGCTGCTGAAGGTGGCGCACGGGTGCACGGTCCATCAATCGATCGTCGTGCCTGCCGCTATCGCGATCGAGCTGAATCCGCACGGCCATCCGGCGACGGCATCTGATCTTATGGAGGAAAAGTCATGACGGTGTCCCGACGGGAATGGTTGCGAACGGTCCTGCAAGGAATCGGCATCGGTATGGTGGTTGGGCCCGTGGGCACCGCGATCGCCACCGCGCAGGGGAGTGAGGCGGGGCATGGAACCGGGCCGTTGACCGTACGAGTGACCAGGCCGTTCGACGCAGAAACACCGGTCCGGGAATTTGCCTCCTGGCTCACACCCAATGAGCGATTTTTCACGCGCAGTCACTTCGGCCCTCCTTCAGCCGAGACGGTACAGCCCGATGTCTGGCGACTGACGGTCAAAGGGCTGGTCAAAGAGGAGCTGACGCTCAACCTCAAAGACTTACAACAACTCGAGGCCGTCACCCTGACCGCCGTTCTGCAATGCAGCGGAAACGGACGCGCGCACCATCGTCCCAAAGTGCCCGGTGTGCAGTGGGAACGCGGAGCGGTCGGCAATGCGCAATGGACCGGCGTGCGGCTTCGCGATGTGTTGCAGCGAGCCGGAGTGAAACCGCAGGGAGTCCACGTGCAATTGCAGGGGGCGGACCGGCCGGCGCTGGCGACCGTGCCGCTGTTCACGCGAAGTATCCCCCTCGCAAAGGCTCTCCATCCCGATACCCTCCTGGCCTATGAAATGAACGGCCGTCCGCTGCCCCTGCTGCATGGCGCGCCGCTGCGGGTGATTACTCCCGGCTGGATGGCGGAGTCCTGCATGAAGTGGCTGACCGAGATTACGGTTCGAGCGGATGAAACGCCCGGCTACTACATGCAGCAGGCCTATCGCATTCCGGAAACGGCCGTTCGCCTGTCTTCGGGATTGCCGGGAAGCGCGATGGTTCCGGTCGAGCAGATGCCCGTCAAGTCGCTTATCGCCGCTCCGGCGGAGGGAGACACGGTACGGATCGGGCCGGTCACGATTCAAGGTGTCGCCTGGGCCGGCGAGGCGCCGGTGGCGAAGGTTGAAGTGTCCTGCGACGACGGAAAGACCTGGGAGCAGGCCCGGTTATTGGGAGAGGGGCAGCCCTACGCCTGGCGGCAATGGCAGTCTGTGTGGAATGCCCGCACGCCAGGGCCTATTGCGATTCTCTGCCGCGCCACCGATGCGCAGGGGGAGCAGCAACCGGCGACGAGCTCTTGGAATCCCGGAGGATTTCTATGGAACGGATGGGATCGCCTGTCCGTCACGGTGGCGGCATGACCCAGAGCACGGCGAAAAAGACCTCCGGTTTCGTGCTCGCTGCATTACTCTGTACTCTGCTTGGCTGGGTGGTGATCACGGCGGCTCAGGAAGATGACCGTGGAACGATTCAGCCGGCCCAGGCTCGTCAAGCACTGACATTGATTCATGCCCGTTGCGCCGTCTGCCACACGACCGACCTGATCGTGCAGCAACGGTTGCCGGCCGACCGATGGACAGTGACGGTTGAGAAGATGATGCATTGGGGCGCGGATCTGTCCAAGGACGAGGCGGCGATGGTCTTGCAATTCGTGACGGCGCGGTATCATTCCGGTGCGCCGGACCATCTGCCGTCGATTGAAGAAGAGTTGGCCATGATCGGGCCTGCGGTAGGCCCGCGTCAGGGGTCTGAGGGGCCGGTGTCCGGTGTGGCATCGAGAGGCGCGGGACTCTATGCGCACAATTGCCAGGCCTGCCATGGTGAAGGAGCGTCCGGTGGGGCCGGACCGAAACTCGCGCGCAATACGATTCTGAAAAATGAAGGGGCTTTTTGGGAGACGGTGCTCCATGGGCGGGGGCCGATGCCGTCCTGGGGCGCAGTGCTGAGTCATCAGGAGATCGCGGATATTCATGCCTGGTTGGCGACACGCTGACCGGTACGGCAGTGGGGCGAAAGAAAGGGGTGTTTCATGGGTGGAAGACGGACGGTGGTAGTCGGATGCGCGTTGGTCATATTGGTGGGGTTGTTCTCATTCCCCCGCTTGCTGTTAGGCAGTGATCAGACTCGCGTCAAGGAGATGATTCAGAACAATTGCGCCGGTTGTCACCGCTTGGAAGGGAAAGCGGATTCGCGTTTCAACTTGAAGGCGCCCGACCTGATTTGGGCCGGAAGCAAATATCAGCGCTCATGGTTGCTTCGTTACCTGACGGGGAAAGAGGCGCCGCTGTATCCAAAGGGATATCGCTGGGATTTGTCTGAGGGGCCGACGCGGCATCCGGTGGTCAGCGAAGACGAGGCCCTGGGTATTGCCGAGTATTTCGAACAACACAATAAAGACCCGCGGGTGAAAGTCGGGGCCTTCGATCTCTCGAAGGTCAGCAAGTTCGATGCGACGTTCGGCGGCATGGCCTACAAGGCTCACGCCTGTCTCGGCTGTCATTTGGTCGAGGAGAACGGCAAGCTGATCGGCGGGCCGCAGAGCGCGTCGCTGGTAGCGGCCGGTCAACGGTACGACAAGGATTGGCTCTTCCGGTTCGGACAGAATCCGCAAGATTTCACGGTTCACAACGGGGAGTTCCTGGCGGACGCGACGGAACCGCAACTCCGTGCCGTCATCGGGTACCTGATGGTGCAGGGCGTCAAGGACTTCAAGTATTACGAACCCTGGACGGCGCCGGAGTTCGGGATGGCGAGTGCCGATCGCGGGAAGGTCCTCTATAAAGAATATTGCGCTCAGTGCCATGGGTTCACCGGAAAGGGCGACGGTCCGGCTGCGTCCGGATTGGAACCGAAGCCGGCGATCCATGCGAACATCCCGTTCGACAAGGTGCCGACCGACTATCTTTACAATGTGATCAATCACGGCGGGGCGGCGATGGGAAAATCGCCGAGCATGCCTTATTGGGGTCTGACCATCGGTCAACAGGGTGTCGCGGATGTCATGGCCTATTTGAAAGTGACCTTCAAGGGCCAAGCGGAAGTCGCACAGGCAGCCGCAGGGTCCGGTGAAGGTCCGAGCGGGGTCTGCCCGCAGCCTCGGAAAACGGCGAAGGCGCCGGCAGAGTTTCTATCCAAGGCCAATCCGTTGCCGCAGTCGGATGCGACCATCAAGGCGGGGAAAACCCTGTTTCTCCAGACGGCCCAGCCCGTGGCCTGCGCAATGTGCCATGGCGACAAAGGCAACGGGCAAGGCTTCATGGGCGCGGCCTTGATCCCGCCTCCCCGAAACTTTACGTGCGGCTCAATGATGAAAGATCTTCCGGACGGGCAACTGTTCTGGATCATCAAGAACGGCTCGGCTGGAACCGGCATGATGTCGTTCGCCGGATTGCCGGATGAGCAGGTCTGGCAGTTGATTGCCTATGTGAGAAGTTTGGCGAAGTAAGAACGGGAAGCGTGAAACGTATCTCGTGAAACGTTCCGGACGAACGACGAGATACGCACGACGAATGGCAAGCGAAGGAGGTTGTTAGTGGCGACGTTTATCATTTCCGGCAGTCGGGGCACAGACGATCCGACCATGGCGACTCTTCCGTTCATGGCGGCCAAGACCGCCAAGGAGCAGGGTCATGATGTGGTGTTGTGGTTGTGGAACGAGGCGGTGACGTCAGCGCGAAAGGGCTCGGCGGATCATGTCGTCGGCGTGAATTTGACGCCGCTGAAAGACCTGTTGGCGGCCGTCCAGGCCGCCAACATTCCCATCTGGGTCTGCGGAGCCTGTGCCGTCGCCAGGCAGATCGGCCAGGCTGATCTCATAGCCGGAGCCGTGATCAAAGGCATGCCGGACTACATCAAGGCTGTGGCTGAGCGCGACCGGACCGTGGCGTTCTAAAGTTCTAAATAGGTGGGAAGGGGACGGGTATTCGCATGGCATCCGACGAACAAGCGGGCAGGAAAGCTAAAGGCAAAAAGGGGCGTATGGCTGCAGGAGCCGCGGTCTCGATTGCGGAACACAACGGACGACTTGAGACGGATGACCTGGAGATTATTCCGACGGCCGTGCCGAGGGAGGGAGACGGGTACCAAGCTCCTGATCAAGCCACCGGGGGAGTGACGGCCGGATTAACCGGATTAATCGGTGAAGTGGGCCGAACCCTGACCGAAGACGATCTGCGGCGCGTGAATACGCGGCGCGGGCTGCTGCAGTTGATCAAGAGCAAGAATATCGATCTGGATGACGTGCGCAAGACGCTGCTGTATGAACAGGAATTGCAGCAGCTGCAGGTCGAGCTGGTCCGTCTTCAACGCTGGGTACAAGCCGATGGGCAGCGTATTGCGATTCTTGTCGAAGGCCGGGATGCGGCCGGGAAGGGCGGAACGATCCGCCGGTTTACCGAGCATTTGAATCCGCGTGCCATGCGGGTCGTCGCGTTACCGAAGCCGACGGACGATGAGCGGGGCCAGTGGTATTTCCAGCGGTATATCCGGCAACTGCCCAACAAGGGTGAGATCGTGTTTTTCGATCGCAGTTGGTACAACCGCGCCGTCGTCGAACCGGTGATGGGGTTTTGCAGCAAGAAGGAGCATCAACGATTCTTGCAGCAGGTGACGGAATTCGAGCACATGCTCTACGAGGACGGCGTGACGATCATCAAGTTCTGGTTCTCGATTTCCAAAGAAGAACAGGCCAGTCGATTCGAAGCGCGCCGGCAGAATCCCCTCAAGCAGTGGAAGCTCAGTCCTGTCGATGAAAAGGCGCAGGAGCTGTGGGATTCGTACACACGATACAAAGAAGAAATGTTCAGCAAAACCCATACGACTTTCAGCCCCTGGATCATCGTCAAAGCGAACGACAAGCAGGCCGCGCGATTGGAAAGTTTGCGCCACGTGCTCAACCTTCTGGCGTACAGGGGCAAGGAAGAGGCGCAGATCCGCCTGACTCCCGACCCCAACGTCATCACTCGGTTCCATCGTAAGATGGTGGAATTGGATTTCTGATGCAGAGGCGGCTGAGTATCACATGGGCGATCATGGCGGCGGCCGTGGTGACGGGTGTCCCTGCAGTCGCCCAACATATGCAGCCGTCCCGCGTCCCGATCGAGCACCTCGAGGAGGCGCGTGCGCTCAAGAGTCCATTGCCTGATTCGCCTGATGTGGTCGAAAGGGGCAAGGTCCTCTATCACGGGAAGGGGACGTGCGCCAACTGTCATGGGCCGGAGGGAGCGGGCGATGGGCCGGTGGCGTCGCAGCTGAATCCATCCCCCCGTAATTTTCAGCGCCCTGGATTTTGGCGCCATCGCACGGAGGGCGAAATTTTCTGGGTGATTAAGAACGGGTCGCCCGGAACCAGCATGGTCGGATTTGCGGGACAGCTGACGGACGAAGAAATGTGGGCCGTGATCCAGTATGAACGCACCTTCGCTGAGAGCCATGGTCACGGGAGAGGAATGGGGCCTGCTGGAGGGATGGGGCATAAGGGGGGGCGGGAAGGTATGGGCGGCATGGGGCATCGAGGAGCCGGAAACGGGGGCTGTGAAGGAGAACATTGCGATCGGTAATGGGGCTGGATGTCGCATGGACCAGGTGAGGCGGTGACGGAGAAACTCCATCTGGTCTGTCCGCATTGCCGGAGTATCAATCGAGTTCCGGCGGTCCGTCTGGCGGAGCAGCCCAATTGCGGTCAGTGCCATGCCTCCTTGTTTACCGGTCACCCGATCGCGTTGACGGCGGCGGATTTCGATCTGCATGCGCAGCGAGCGGAGATTCCCCTGGTGGTGGATTTCTGGGCCCCCTGGTGCGGGCCCTGCCGCATGATGGCTCCGGCCTATGAACAGGCGGCGCAGATGCTGGAACCTCAAGTTCGCCTGGCTAAAGTAAATACGGAGGAGGAACAGCCCCTGGCCGCGAGGTTCGGCATCTCGAGCATCCCCACGCTAGTGCTGTTGCGAGGAGGGCGCGAACTGGGGCGTCAGCCGGGGGCGCTGGGGCTTCAGGATATTGTGCGGTGGGTTCGCAGCAAGATCTGACCGGTCCTCTCTTGTGACCGCGCTTCGTTCGTATCCGTTCTCCTTTCCCTCGGTGCAACCCAGCCCTCCGGATTCTGAGAGATCCTGATCGCTGGCGCGTTTTGCGCCAGTGCCGAGTCCGGGCCGGTTCTGGAATTCCCCAATCGACATCCCCCTCCGTTGTTGCGGTTTGCTGGTCCCTGAAAACCCTTGCCAAAGCGGGTATTTCGTTGGTGCGCCGGCATCCTTGCCTGGCACGTCCTCTGCTTTCTCCCAAGAGGGGTATCGAGGGGATAGGCTGAAGCCGGAACAATCGATAGAGCAGGGAGGACACATCATCATGGCAGACCATCATGACAGCTGTTCGGGACTGGGGGTGTCGATCGCGTTTTTGAGCGGGGCGATGCTGGGGGCGATGGCGGCGATTCTGTATGCGCCCAGTTCCGGCGAGGAAACCCGTCGGGCGATCAAAGGCTATGCGCGTCGGACGGAGGAGGAGGTGTTGGAGAAGGCCAAAGAAGTGCGAAGGGAAATCTCCCACAGCGTCGACGAAGCCAAGCGGTATCTGAAGGAGACCGAGGCGACGATTGCCGCGGCGTTGGCGGCGGGAAAGGAAGCGTTCAAGAAAGAAAAGACGGATCGGGCCTGAAATGTATGCGGTGCGATTTCACGGGCGCGGGGGGCAGGGCGCCAAGACGGCGAGCCGGATTCTCGGCACGGCGGCGTTCCTGAGCGGGTACCAGGCTCAGGATTCGCCGATCTATGGAGCCGAGCGTCGCGGAGCGCCTGTCGCGGCATTCACGCGGTTCGGCCGGGAGCCGATCCGCGAGCGAGGGGTCATTGCCCATCCCGATCTGGTGGTGGTGGCCGATGCATCGCTGCTGGAAGATCCTGCGGCCCGCGTGTCGGACGGCATCACCGAGCAGACCATCCTGTTCATCAATTCGCCGCTGCATGCGGAGCAGATTCGCGCGCCGAGCGCGTTATGTGGTCGCATCACGACGTTAGGGGTGACGGAGATTGCCCTGCAGCATTTCGGCCAGCGGGAGGCGATCAGCGCGTTGCTCGGTGCCGTCGCCGCCCGGTTGTCCGGGTTGCAACAGGAACCGCTCCGGCAGGCCATTGAGCAGGAGTTGGGAAATCTCGGCGTAGCCCCGCCGATTATTGAGCGGAATCAAACCGTCGCGCTCACGTGTTATGAGTCGGTGCAGGTGATGGAGCGGGAGTCTGTGGCAGAGTCGGCGACTATCGCGACGACTTTCCACATACCGGTCTATGAATCGCCGAGCAGGGGGACGGCCAGGATCAGCGCCACCGGGAATTCCGTGCTGCGTGAAACCGGCGGGTGGCGGACGTTTAGGCCTGTGCTGGTCGCCGACAAGTGCAACGGATGCTGGCTTTGTTTCGTCTATTGCCCCGACGGGGTGATTTCGATGAACAAGGATGACCGGCCGATGATCGACTATGCGCATTGCAAAGGCTGTCAGATCTGCGTGCACGAGTGCCCCACGCATGCCCTCGTCGCGGAGCGGGAATAGGAAGGCGGAGTGGCATGGACAGCCAAATGATGACCGGCAACCTGGCGGCGGCCTGGGGGGCGAGACTGGCTGACGTGGATTACATTCCTGCGTTTCCCATCACACCGCAAACGGAAATTGTGGAAGCGCTGGCCAAATGGTGTGAGGGCGGTGAACTGGCAGCGCGGTTCGTCACGATGGACTCTGAACATTCGATGATGACGGCGGCGGGAGCGGCAGAGGCGACGGGAGCCCGAGTCTTCACCGCGACATCCAGCCAGGGATTGCTCTACGCCTTCGAAGTGCTCTACTCGATCTCGGGCTGGCGTGCCCCGCTCGTGCTGGTCAACGTATCGCGGGCACTGGCTGCGCCCATTACGTTGGAGTCGGATCATAACGATGTGCTGGCGGCGCGTGATGCCGGATTTTTACAGATACACGCCGAGACTTGTCAGGAAGTACTCGACTCGATTCTGATGGCCTATCGGATCGCAGAAGATGAACGGGTGATGTTGCCGGTCATCGTGAATCTGGACGGCTTTTCGCTCTCGTTCACGCGAGAGCCGGTCCGTATCCCGGATCCGGAGCAAGTGCAGACGTTTCTGCCGCCGTTCCGTCCCGCTCACCTCGGGTTCAGCGCGTCTGCGCCCCATTCGTTAGGGGTGACGGTGATCGGTGGGACGCCCTATGCCTATTTCCGGCATCAAATGCATCTGGCCTCGATCAATGCCCTCGAGGTGCACCGTGAAGCTGCCGCGTCCTTCGAACAGGTATTCGGTCGGCGTTACGATGCGGTCGAGGGATATCGGCTGGACGATGCGGAGGATGTGCTCGTGATGACGAATTCCTGTTCGAGCACGGGCAAGGCGGCGGTCGATGCAGCCAGGGGAGAGGGGAAACGAGTGGGCCTGTTGCGGCTTCGGATGATTCGACCCTGGCCGGCGGAGGCGATCCGCGACGCATTGCGAGGGCGTCGCGCTGTGGCCGTGTTGGATCAGAATCTTGCGCCGGGGCAGGGTGGCATTCTGTTTCAGGAAATTGCCGCCTCGCTGTATCACGAAGTCGAGCGGCCGCGGGCACTCTGTTCCTTCATCGGAGGGCTTGGGGGACAGAATCTGTCGGTGGGGGCGTTTCACGCGGTCTTCGAGCAAACGGCGAAAGCCGGAGTCAGCGGAAAAGGAATCGGTCCGGTTCTCCTCTACACTCAAGCAGAGCATCGGGAGATGACTCAGCTCCAGATGGTAGCGGCAGGAAGCGTGAAACGCGAAACGTGAAGAAGAAATCCTGCTGACCGTTCGGACGCGGCGAGATACGAACCACGAGATACGAGAGACGCCATGTGGCAACGAGAGACATTTAAGAAGATCAAGCAGATTCCAGGTGAGGAGCATGTGCTTTCGGGAAGCGCGCTCTGCGCCGGGTGCGGTGGGTTGGAGTCGTTGCGACTTGCGGCGAAGGTGCTCGGCGACGAGGTCGTGTATGTCAACGCGGCCGGTTGCTTCACTATGTTGGCGGCCTATCCCTACACGTCATTCAAGGGCTCATGGCTCTATACGACGATGGGCTCCGCGCCTGCCGGTGCGCAGGGTGTGCGTGATGCGTTGGACGTATTGATCGCAAAAGGACGGTTACCGAAGCGCGAGAACCTGAAAGTCGTGGTGCTGGGAGGCGACGGCTCGACCTACGATATGGCGCTGTCGTCCACCTCGGGCGCGATGAATCGCGGACTCGATTTCTATTACATCTGTTACGACAACGAGGCGTACGGGAACACCGGTATGCAGCTGTCCCCGGCGACCCCTTATGGGGCGCGGACAGCCACCTCGCCTTGCAGCCTGCAGCATCCGAGCGGGGCATCTCAAGAGAAGAAAGACATCTTTGAAATCTGGCGCGCGCACAAACCGCCGTACATCGCGACCGTCGCGCCTCGATACCCGCTGGATCTGGAAGAAAAATTTGCGCGGGCGGCTGCCTTCACGGGGCCGAAGATGTTTCTCATGTTAGCCGCCTGCCCGACCGGCTGGCTCTACGATCCAGGGAAAACGCCGGAAGTGGCCAAGTTGGCGGTCGAGACCGGGCTCTGGCCGCTGAAGGAAGCTATCAATGGAGTGCTCACCCACACCTACGTCCCGAAGCGCAAGCCGGTCGAGGCCTATCTCAAGTTGCAGGGACGGTTCCGGCACCTGTTTGAGCCGACCGTACAGACGGAGGCGATTCAGCACATTCAAGCGCGCGTGGACGCCTATTGGGAGCGGGCAACCAGGGAGGGATCATGATTCGACAAGCCGCTGTTCCACTGGTGTTCTTCGCGGCGCTCCTTGCGAGCGGCTGCGCGGAGCCGAAGGCTGCATCCGGCATCAATGGTGTGACGCCGGTTCATTTGCCGGATGTGCGCACGCCGGTCCAGCTCGATGCCGACGCCCGACAGGAACATCGCGCCGTCATGCTCCAACATTTGGAGACGGTTCAAGCGATCGTTGCAGCGCTGGCCGACGAGGATTACAGGCTCGCTCAAGGCTTGACCGAAACGCACTTGGGGTTTTTCATGCACCGACACGCGATGGCTCGCCAGCAGCCGGAGAATTTTCCGCCGGCCTACCATGACCTGGCGATGGCGCATCATGAAGCCGCGGAAAAGCTGGCCGATGTGATGCCGTCGCGGGACCTGAAGCAGATCCTGCCCGAGTTCAACAAACTGCTGAAAGCCTGTGTTGCCTGTCACCTGGAGTACAAACTGCGTAGTTCATAACCAAGGAGAGCTGCATGTCCGAAGGAAAGATCAGCGTCACGTTCGAGCAGGATCACGACCGTCTCGATGCCCTGTTCACGACGTTTCAGGAGCAGAAGCGAAAGGATTTCGCCAAGGCCAAAGAGGCGTTCGTCGCCTTCAAGTTCGGCCTGCAACGCCACATTGTCTGGGAAGAAGACGTGTTGTTTCCCAAGTGGGAGGAGAACTCCGGCATGGCGGAAGGCGGTCCGACGCAGGTTATGAGAACCGAGCATCGGATGATCGGCGATTGCCTGGAGGCGATTCACCACAAGGTTCAGGCACAGGATCCGGAGAGCGATCAGGACGACCAGCGGCTGTTGGATATCCTGAAATCGCACAACATGAAGGAAGAACGGATTCTCTACCCGTCGATCGATCAGGTGATCAGCGATCAGGAACGCGCGGAGTTGTACCAGGCGATGAAAGAAATTCCTGAAGAGCGATATCGCACCTGTTGCGGGAGTGGGCACTCATGAGTCGCCCGGGCCTCGGTGCTGCTTTGTGCATCCTGGGACTGCTGGTCGTAGCCTCAGTGCCGCGATGGACCTATGCGGTGCCGTACGGTGGTGTGATTGCGTCGGAGGCGGAGGGGCCGTCGATTGCGTGGACGATAGCTGATGCCGGTGGCATGGTGGCCAATCCGCACAGCGATTTGATTTTTCGGGCGACGGGCGCCACCACGTGCCTGGATTGTCATCGAGCTGGCAAAGAGGGGACGTTGAGTCCACAAGTCCAGGACAATGCATTGGTCCAGGAACTCAGAGCTAAGGCCAAGGGGGTTCATGGCCCCGGGCGATTCGCGGACTGTCTGCGGTGCCATGCCGGGGGCAATAAGGGCGTGGAAAAATACCGAAAGTAAGTCAGGGAGCGAATGGCTTATGGCCGATGATGGCGTGCGTTGAGTTATTTACTATAAGCCATGCGCTATCAGCTCTCCTCTTGTTCTGAGCGAGCGAGGTATGACATCTGTGCGGCTGCGTGTCCTTGTCGTGACGGTCGTGGTGGTGGCGGCGGTGTCGGGCGCCCTGATGTTCGAGGCCCTGCTCAGTCTCGGGGAGACCACCCCCTTCGGGCATACGCGGTATGGCCATGCAGCCGGCTGGGTCGGCCTCGCCGTTACCCTGCTGGTATTTGTGTATCCGTTGCGCAAGCGAATCAGCCCGGCCCGCCGCTGGCCGCGAGGCTGGTTTCGAGTTCATATGGTGGCGGGGGTGGTGGGCCCGTTGCTGATTTTTCTGCACTCCGGCGCACATTATCACGCGTTGGTGCCGATTCTCGCGATGCTGTCCATGGTAATCGTGGTCGTCAGCGGGATCGTCGGGCAGGCGGTACATGCATTCAGCCTGAGAGCGCTCAACGATCAACGCCGCCGACTCCAGCACGAAGGATTATCCGAGGGCGATATCGACGCGCAGTTGCATGGCATGGCGTCCCAAGAGGAAGCGTTCCGCATGTGGCAAGCGATCCACGCGCCGATGACACTGATGTTTCTCGTGTTCACGGTGTTGCATGTGGCGGGGGCGTTGTTCTTCGCAGGAATCTCGTGACGGATGCGATACCATCCGCTGCCAAGAAGTGCGGTGCCGGTGGTGGCTCTGGTGACGCTTGTGCTTGTTGTCTGGATCGGCTGGGGGTCGGTGAGAAGTCCCGCTTCGTTCTGGGCACCGGGCGATTTGAGCCGATACCACGTCGATCAAGCCGGGTGTACCCACTGCCACGAACCATTCCGTGGCCCTAGTCCGGCTCGCTGTGTGAGTTGCCATTCGGAGCGATATTTCGAGGATCGGGCGACGCCTGCCGTGACGACCTGGCATCGTGACCTGGTGGCGCAACGCATGGCCTGCACGGCTTGCCACACGGAGCATCGCGGCGCGCTTGCTCAAATCACCGAACGAGCGAGGACCAATCCCCACGGTGAATTTGTCTTCCGTGCAACCGGCACCAGTTCCTGCACGGCCTGTCACGAGTTCGGTGTGAGGGTCGCGACCAAGCCGACGCTGCGAGACGAGCCGATCGTGCGGCGGTTGTATGAACAGGGAGGTGGCGCGCATCAGCCTGGTCGTATAGCCGTGTGCCTTGCCTGTCATGGCAGGGGGGCATCGTGAGGGGAGTATGATGGAGTGACGATGCGATTGAATCTCGAACAAGCCTTTCCTACCGAACAAGCCCTGCGCGACATGATCGTGACGCGAAAAGTCTGTTTCGATCACGACCCGTTCTATGTGAAGACGGGCGCCGGCAATGTGGTCCAGATTGGATTCCAGCTGAACCTCTATGCGGCGTTTCACGATCCGACTCAGCTGCCGCTCAATGATGATGCCGAGCATCGTGAAATTCTTGGCGACCTGCAACGGCTCTGCCGGGTGTTCTTTCAGACGCTGGATCTTCTGAAGCCCTGCGAGCATCCGCAGCCTCCCGCGCATCGCATCGTCTTCTCCCCGGAGCGAAAAAATCGCGCCGAAGTTTGCCTTCAGATTCCGATCTTCGACCTGGCGAATTATGCCGACAGTTCGGCTCACCAGGTGCAGGATCTTCTTGCGACCGCGGAATGTCTGCTGACGCATGTCGGTGCGAGACGGCGGGTGTGGGATGAAGAGGGGCGCAAACCGAAGTCTTCCACCGCTGGTTGTGAAGGCCGTACGGCGGCAGACGGAAGCTAGATCTGCGTATGCGTGAGACCCCGGATTGAGGTGAAATCATTCTCTATAATCGTCATATGTAGATATGGTAGGAAGTGCTGCCTATCGAGGCTCAATTAGTCGAATCATCGGTGCCAGGTGTTGCGGAAGGGCGCGGCCGGTTATGAGTACGAAAATACGATATAGGGATGAGCCTCTGGGAGAGATCCGTGTCGTTCCAGATTTTGTCCCCTCTCCTGCCCAATTGGCATTTCGTGATGAGGGTGACAAAGCGACATCCGCATTGAGAAAAAACGCGAAAAATTCTTCAAGGCCGAAGCGCCCCGGCACTACACGCAATACCAGCGCATGATTCGCGGCTTGCTCGATGCCTATGTCGAGAGGCAGCTTCAGAATCTTCTCTCACGTTCGCCGCGGGCCGCGGGCAGGCGGCCCTCAAGCGCAATGCTGCGTAGTTCACCGTTACAGACTAACCGGTATAATGTAACTGAACACCTTCGGAATTCGGAAGAGATGGTTGCGTATCTGGGCATTGATCAGAAGCGGTAGAGGGTACCTCTGTATCAACGAGGAGGCGGAGCGAAATGGACCGCAGCGAAATCTCTGCCATAGTTGAAAAAGCCATAGATCGCTTTGTCGAGGAACAATCTGCCCTGCTCGATCTTGATGTCACGGAGCGCGCGCTATCTCATTACTTGGCCATATATCTCGCAGCACTAGTGCCAGGCACATACGACGTTGATGTTGAATATAATCGACATTTCGGCGATCCCAAACGCCTTTGGCTCCCCACGAGAAAAGCGTTGGATCGAGAGCTTCGAGCAACCACGGTCTTTCCAGACATTATTGTGCATCAGCGCATCACGGATAAAAATAATCTGCTTGTTCTAGAAATGAAAAAGCCTGGAGAAGATCTCGCATACGATAATTTGAAACTGCAGGCGTTTCGAAAAGAGCTCGGCTATATCCACACCGCTCACGTAATTCTCGGGCGAGGAAATCTAGGTCAAGTGGTGCGCGAAGTGAAATGGCTCGATGGCTAATCAACAAACCGATTCTAGCCTCCAAGTCTCTAGGCTATCTTTCCCACCCTGATCCTCGCATCCACGATGCGGCAGCCCTGGCCCGGCGGCATGGC
>OBID01000053.1_pt1 | contig 49062 bp, 46 predicted proteins | sample 1519781 | NCBI WGS metagenome assembly OBID01 (sample SAMEA3991478, study PRJEB22521) | metagenome | biome: anthropogenic terrestrial biome; feature: sewage plant; material: sludge | place: Sweden | collected 2012-09-26 | reverse complement strand
GATACTTGCAAAAACATTAAATGTATATCTTCTGTATAACCAGCCTTGTATAAATACAACTGCTGCTATCAGAAGTATTATTGAAATAAAATCCATGGCGTAATACCTATTCTATCGGAACAGGAATTTTTGATATTATTTTTTCTATTGTTTCATAATTACTGTGTCCGTTATTTGTAATAGCCCCATGAAGTATAATTCTGTGAGCAAGTACGTCTGCTGCAACAGCTTTTACATCATCAGGTATAACATAATCTCTGCCGTTTATGGCTGCATGTCCCTGAGAAGCATGAAGAAGTGCAAGTGAACCTCTTGGGCTGACTCCTAATCTTATCTCTTTTTGTTCTCTTGTAGCAGTGACAATATTTATTATGTATTCCATAATGTCATAGCTTACAGTGATTTTTCTTACCTCTTCCTGTGCTGAAATTATTTCTTCAGCTGAAATAACACTTATTATTTTATCACCAGGGTTGTCTGACATGAAACGTTCAAGCATATTTATTTCGTCGTGATGTCTTGGATATCCCATTGCCAGCCTCATAAAAAATCTGTCAAGCTGTGCTTCAGGAAGCGGAAATGTTCCTTGTATTTCAACAGGGTTTTGTGTGGCTATTACTATAAATGGCTTGTCCAGCCTATAAGTAACTCCATTATCACTTACCTGTCTTTCTTCCATACATTCAAGAAGACTTGATTGTGTTCTCGGAGTTGCTCTGTTAATTTCATCTGCAAGAAGGATGTTTGTAAATATAAGACCTTTTTTAAAAACAAAATCGCTCTCTTTCTGATCAAAATATCTCAGACCAGTAAGTTCTGAAGGCAGAAGATCCGGTGTAAACTGTACACGCTTGAATGTACTGTTTATTGAAAGTGACAGTGTTTTTGCAAGTGTTGTTTTTCCGGTTCCGGGAATATCCTCAAGCAAAATATGTCCATCACATAACAGACAGATAATTACTTTGTCTATAATATCATTTTTACCTACAATAACTCTGGAAATATTATTTCTAAGGTTTGTACATATATCAGAAATACTCAAACACAGCCCTCCTTTTGTCTGTGCTTAAACTGATTCAACTGTCCGTTATAATAATAACCGATTTCTTCAAGAGTCTGCAGAACCTTATCTGCATCAATCTCATTATCATAGCAGAAATCATCAAAGCTGCTATATTTGTCACGAAGCTGTGTGTTCATATAGCTTAACAGGATTATAGGATCTGATGGTACCATAGTGTTAACACTTCCTTTTTATTTATTATTTTCTTTATTTAAACTCCCTTTTTTTATATGTGCAAGGGGAGTGTTTTCAGCTGCAGATTTTTTTTGATTATCTGACAGATGGGTGTAAATTTCCGTAGTTGCTATGCTTGCATGTCCGAGCACTTCTTTTATTACAAGCGTATCAATGCCGCCATGCTGATACATAAGCGTGGCAGCTGTATGACGAAGCTTATGAGGAGAGATACCACGGTTTTCAAGTCCTACGTGATGAAGAGCATCTTCAACTATCTGTTCTACACGTCGCCTGCTTATCCGTCGTTTCTTTTTACTGAGGAAAACGGCTTCAGGTTCTTCGGGGGGGGGGGTTCTTGAACTTATATATGATTTAAGTGCATCAATACATGCATCATTTATATAAATCATTCTCTGCTTATTTCCTTTACCTTTAAGAAGAAGTCTTCTTTCAGTAAAATCAATATCTTTTAAATTAATGCTCACAAGCTCATTAAGTCTCATACCACAATTAAGAAACAATGTAATAATGCAGTAGTCACGTTCCGGATGATCCGGAGAAACTGCTGATAAAAGCCGTATGCTTTCTTCAAGTGAAAGAAATTTAGGAAGAGCTTTTTTAACAGATGGCATTTCAAGATCAAGAATAGGGTTCTGGTCAATCAGATTTGCACGTTTATTCAGAAAAAAGAAAAAGCTTTTAAGAGCAGCAGCTTTTCTTGCTCTGGCAGCATTCTGATTATTACGTTCTTCGGCTAGATAAAATTCGAAATCATAAATATCCTTTAACGTAATTTCACGCAGCATATCAACTGAAAAATTTTTTATTGATATTTGTTTGATTGGAAGGTCAGAATTTTCCTTCATCATTTTTATGTATCTTAAAAAGAGACGTATATTAATAAAGTATTCATTTACAGTAGTTTCTGAACGTCCACGCACAATTCGCATATAAAACAGATAATCATTCAGAAAATCAGGGTAATCTGATTTGTTTACAGCCATTGTCCAAGCCCTCCTTTGTATTTTAAACACAAATCCAGACATTATTGAATATACAATATATTAATATTATACACAGATTCGGATTAAATTTCAATACAAAGTTTAAAAAGCTTTCCAGTGTGTTATACAGTACACTTTCTCTGAAGCTGTATGTTCTTGAGAACCTTATATATGAAAATATATATTGCAAAGCTTATCAGAGTATATATGATCATCTGCGGCAGTATGCTGAGATTGTTCAGTCTGAAGATATGCATGAAAAGATTAGTGCATTGCCATGTAAATATTATTGATATAAGTGGAATAAGGACATATTCATTAATGCTGAAGCTCAGACCATTTATTTTAGTTATGAGGACTATTCTTGAAATATTGCATACGACATTGCTCAGGTAATATGATACTGCTATTCCGTAAAATCCGATTATAGGTACAAATATAAGCAATGTGGAAATACGTATAATATATTCCGCAAGATAATTAATGGAAGAAAAGCTGTGTCTTCCCATTCCCTTAAGAATACCTTCAAGAACTATTTCAAGATAAATGAATGGTATGACAGGAGATAAAATCATGATCATTTTTCCTGAGAATGGTTCACGGCTTATAAACATACCAATATCATTTCCATAAATAATAAGAATACTTACTACAAATACAGAGTACATAATTGTTTTGCCTATTACGCTGCTTATCAGATCAAGATTTTTAATTGAATTTCCATTTGTACGCTGTTTTGAAATTTCAGGAATAAGTATAACTGACAGACATGATAAAAACATTGATGGAAAGAAAAGAACAGGAAGAACTACAGCTTCAAATATGCCATACTGGCTTAATGCTTCTGGTGTACTGCATCCGCTTTGCTTTAATGTGACAGGCATAAGTGCATCATTTGCTGTACTGAGAATACATGGAATATAACTGTTAAGTATTACAGGTATAATAGCAATGATATATTTAAGAAAGCCCAGAGTCTTATTCTGACTGCGAGGTTTTTTATGTCTTATCATTGAAAAAGTAAGAAATAAAAAGCTTACAGCTTCGCCGCATATAATACTTATTGCTATAGCGCTGTAGATACTTAATATTCCTCTTTGAATAAGAATACCGGCTGAGACAGCAATTATGCATGATTTGACAAGAAATTCTATTGCATCTCCTAATGCCGGAATAACAACAATCCTGTATGCATGAAAATACCCTTTCATACATGATCCTGAAGCAGCAAGAGGAAGCGAAACAGCTAGTACTCTTATAGCTGTCACACAGCTTTTATTATGTATGAATTTCATTCCTACAGGCTCTGCAAATAAAAATACCGCAGCAGCAACTGAAAAACTGAGAATAAGAGAAAATATAAGTGCATACCGGAATATCTTTTCAGGATTGCCTTTTGCCTTTCCGCATTCTTCAGCAACAAATCTGCTTGTTGAAACAAAAATATTACCATTAGATATGATCATGGCAAATCCGAAAAAAGTACAGATAAGTGACATCAGACCAAGATTTTCAGATCCAAGCATCCTGGAAATAAATATATTAAGAATAAGAGACATCCCCTGAGTGCCAAGCTGAATAGCTGTAAGAAATATCGTATCTCTTGCAATACTATTTTTCATATTATCAACCCCTTTGACAATTTCCTGTATAGTATTATAATTATGGCGGACAGATAAAAATTATGATTAACAGTTTTTATTTTATAAAAACAAAACTAAAAAATATTTATCAAATTGCACAAATATTTATAATAAAATTTATATAAATGTTGGAAAAAAACTTTTTGACAATAAAAAAATATAAAAACTATCGACAAATACAAATTTTTTATGTATAATTAAAAAATAAACAGTCGAAATAACTAACATAAGTTACAAAAAATATATATATATTATTGGAGGAGGTTTTTATGGACGAAAATATGAAAAGTGTTGTTCTTAACCGAATAAACAGGACAGCAACAGCACTTAAAAACAACAATATGGAATTTCACTATGCAGAATCAAAAATAGAAGTGTTGACAATAGTCAGTAATCTTCTTAAAACAGGAGACGTAATTGCAACAGGTGGATCAGTCACACTTAAGGAGTGTGGGGTTATTGATTATCTTAAGTCTGACAAATACAAATTCCTTGACCAGAGTGCAATTGATACAGACAGAATGGATCAGCTTTATAGAGCATCATTTACTGCTGATGCATATCTGTGCAGTGCAAATGCTATAACAGAAAACGGTGAGCTTTATAATGTTGATGGAAACAGCAACAGAATAGCTGCTATATGTTACGGACCTAAGTCAGTTATTATCGTTGTCGGATATAACAAGATAGTAAGAAATCTTGATGAAGCAATAAACAGAGTAAAAAACATCTGTGCTCCGGCAAATTCACAAAGATTGACATGCGCTACATATTGCTATGAAAAAGGACAGTGCTTAGCATACAAAAAAGAAAATCCAAGCATTACAGACGGATGTGATTCTGATTCAAGGATCTGCTGTAATTATCTTATATCAGCACACCAGCGTATCAAAGACAGAATAAAGGTAATAATCGTCGGCGAAAAACTGGGCTATTAATTATTATAAGTACATATACGTTCTGAATATAAGGCTGTATTCTTTGAAAATATAATCTTAACTTGATTCTGTATTCGAAGAGTATAGCTTTGAATAAAAAATACAATAAATCAAGGGACTACATTATGCTGTTCCTTGATTAATTTTATTGAAAGGCTTTTTTACTATATGAGAAAATTATTAATCAGTTTATTATGTTTATGCACTATGTCGTCAGTGATGTTTTCATCACAGGCAAATACATCAGCTGATGTATCAGTGACTTATGGAGATCTTAATGGTGACGGTATTGTAAATGTTATGGATACGTTGTATATGAAGCAATACCTTATGGGAGAAATTAATGAGTTTCCTGTTACAAACTGGCGTAAATCAGCTGATCTTGTTTCTAACGGTGCAATCACCAGTGATGACATTAATGATTTTAAGAGGTATATTCTTATAAATTCTGCTTCTACAAAAACACTTCAGAAAATATCAAGATTTGATGGGATAGACATATCAAAGTGGCAGGGAGTTATAGACTGGAATAGGGTGAGAGCCGCCGGAATAGATTTTGTAATGATCAAAGCGGGAGAAGGAACACAGATGGAATCTACATTCCTTCGTAACATAAGCGGGGCAAAGGCAGCAGGAATTCAGTGCGGAGTATACTGGTTTGCTAATGCACGTAACATCAGTGAAGCTCATGCTGAGGCACAGGCATGTGTAAACGTAATAAAAAATTACAAGCTTGAATATCCTGTTGTGTATGATTTTGAGTATCGTTCAATGGATAATAATCCTTTAAGGACAAACAGAACTCTGGCTACAGACACCATACTTACATTTCTTAATGATGTTGAGGCAAAAGGATTCTATACAATGTTCTATTCAAATAAAGATTTTCCTCAGACATATCTTCAGATAGAAAGAGTAACATCAAGGTTTGATTTCTGGTATGTTAATCTGAGCCTTTCACAGCCTGATGTCAAATGTAATATATGGCAGTATTCACACAAAGGAAGAGTAGATGGAATTCCTGAAATTGTAGATCTTGACATCTCATATGTTGATTTTAAATCAATAATGATTGCCAATAAATTAAACGGATATTAAAAAAGCTATAATGGAAATCAAAGTTTCCATTACAGCTTTTTTATAAGTAAATAAAAATTAAATATTTTCAAATGCCTGTCTGAGATCATCAATTATGTCGTCTGCATTTTCAAGTCCGACAGAGAGTCTTATCATTCCTGCATCTATTCCGCATGCAACAAGCTGTTCATCTGTAAGCTGTCTGTGTGTTGCACTTGCAGGGTGAAGCACACATGTTCTTATATCAGCAACATGTACACAGTTTGTAGCGAGTTTCAGACTATCCATAAATTTTATAGCATTCGGTTTGCCACCCTTGATATTAAATGTTATTACACCGCTGCATCCGTCAGGAAGATATTTTTTTGCAAGCTCATAATTCGGATTTCCCTTTAAAGTCGGATAATTTACCGAATTAACTTTTTCATGATTATTAAGATATTCAGCGACAACCTCAGCATTTTCACAGTACTGTTTCATTCTTACGTGAAGTGTTTCGAGTCCGAGATTAAGGAGAAAAGCTGAATTTGCAGCGGGATAGCAGCCCAGATCTCTCATTAACTGCATTCTTGCCTTTATAATGTATGCCATATTTCCAAAACTCTCTGTGTAGCTTACGCCATGATAGCTTTCATCAGGCTCAACAAATTCAGGATATTTACCATTTGCCCAATTAAATTTACCGCTGTCAACAATTACGCCGCCACCCTGAACAGCATGGCCATCCATATATTTTGTAGTAGAATGAACTACTATATCAGCGCCAAATTCGATTGGTCTGCAAAGAATAGGAGTAGGGAATGTATTATCTATAATAAGAGGCATATCATTTTTATGTGCAAATCTTGCTAGTTTCTCTATATCAAGAACTTTTATAGCAGGATTTGCAAGTGTCTCACTAAATACAGCACGTGTATTTGGCTTTACTGCTTTCTGAAGTTCTTCTTCTGGTGCATCACCGTCAACAAATATGCATTCTATACCAAATCTTTTTAATGTAACAGCAAAAAGGTTAACAGTACCGCCATAAATAGCAGAAGTTGAAATAAAGCTGTCACCGGCACTGCATATATTTAAAACAGACAGAAGTGAAGCAGCCTGTCCGCTTGTAGTACACATAGCACCTACTCCGCCTTCAAGAGCAGCTATTTTCTTTTCTACAGCATCAACTGTAGGATTACCAAAACGTGAATACATGAATTCTGTAGGCATATCAAACAGGCCTGCTATATGTTCAGTGGAATCAAAGCTGTATGTCGTGCTCTGAACTATTGGCAAAACACGTGGTTCACCATTTCCTGGAGTATATCCTTCATGGAGACATTTTGTTTCAATTTTCATTGCAATTTCCTCCGATATAATAAATAAAATTGTATTATTGCTTACTTAAAAAGTATAGTACATAATTTTATTTATGTCAATTAATTTATTTAGTGTATAATAAAAAGTTACAATATTATTTACAAGGAGTTGTTTCCGGATATATATGTATCTGAATGTATAAACATTCAAAAACTGTATATATATATTACTGAAAATAATAAATAATATTCGTTTTTTTATGAAAAAAAGCTTTTTAGGCCTTTAAATTTTAAAACTTATATGTTATAATATCCATATGCTTTTAAAGGAGGATATTAATTTGATAAATACGGATTTAAGAAAGGAAATTAAATTTATTGCAGTAAATGCAGTTATTTTAGATGTTGTTCTGATAATTTCAGCTCTGGCATTTATTCCTTTTATCAATATTCTGACCGGTGTTTTTTTCGGAACATTATTGCTTATACTGGACATGTTCTTTTTATCTTTAAGTATTCAGAGTATTATTGCAGATGCTAAAAACGGAAATAATGGAAATAAAGGTTCTGCCAAAATGACTTTTTTATATATCCTGAGGTTAATTTTTATTGCATCAGGGTTGTTTCTGGCATTAAAATTACCGTTTATGAGTGTTATCTGTACTGCAATTCCTTTATTTTATCCAAAACTGATATACTTTATAAAAGCTATTTTTTGTAAAAAGGAGGGATAATAATTGGGTTTAAAAGAGGTAAATGTAACCGGCCCTAAGGTCTCTTTTGAGATATTTGGTCTGAAAATAAGTGAAACAGTTATCCTGAGCTGGATTGTAATGGCTCTGATAATCGGAATCATATTATTTCTTACACATAATATGTCAAAAACAAATCCTGGTAAAAAACAAGTTGTAGCCGAGTGGATTGTAACTACGTTCAACAAGCTTGTTAAGGACTCCATGGGGGAAAGAAATATTGGATATGCGCCATATATGACCACCGTATTCATGTTTTCAATATTTGGAAGCCTGATAAGTTTACTCGGATTGAGACCATTGACAGGTGATTTTAACGCAACATTTTCATGGGCCTTAATAACATTTGTAATGATCCAGGTAGCTAAAATCAAAAATGATGGAGTTTTAGGTTATTTAAAGGGATTTACAGAACCGATCAAATTGCTGACGCCGCTTAATATCATAAGTGAAGTTGCAAAACCGGTTTCGATGAGTTTTCGTCATTTCGGTAATATAGCAAGCGGTATTGTTATTACACAGCTTGTGTATTTTGCACTTACTTCTCTTTCATCGGCAATAGGGCTTGATTTCCCATTATTTACAATCGCAATTCCATCAGTATTATCAATTTATTTTGACTTATTTTGTGGATTTATGCAGGCATTCATATTTGTGATGCTTACTATGGCATATGTAGGCTCTGCATATCCGGAAGAAAACTAATTTGTAATATTTTATACAACCGCAGACGTATAAAATATTAAATTTAATTTTAAACTGCGGAGAATTGGAGTTAATTATGGAAAAAGCAATTGTATTAGCAGCTTCAGCAATAGGCGCAGGTCTTGCAGCTATCGCAGGTATAGGACCTGGTATAGGTGAAGGTTACGCTGTAGGTAAGGCTTGTGAAGCTATAGGACGTCAGCCTGAATGTTCAGGACCTGTTACAAGAACAATGTTAGTTGGTTGTGCTATAGCAGAATCAACTGGTATTTACGGACTTGTTATTGCACTGCTTCTTATGTTTGCCAACCCGTTTATCGGAAAACTTTAATAAACACATAAAAAATTGAAAGGGTGTTGACAGTATGCCGGAATTCTATTCGTTTCTATCTATTGACTATGGTACAATTGTACTTGTACTAATAAACACCTTCATTCTTTTTTTGGCAATAAAGCACTTTCTGTTTGGAAGAGTAAACAAAATGCTTGAAGAACGTCAGGCTGATGTTACAGGCACATATTCAGAAGCCAATAAGACTATGGAGCAAGCAAAAGAGCTGGAAAGTAATTATAATAGCCTATTGTCTAATGCTAAGGATGAATCAGCTGAAATAGTTAAAAATGCTACGAAGAAGGCTCAGTTACGTTCAGACGAAATCATCACCGATGCCAAAGCAGAAGCAAGCAATTTGATTTCAAATGCTAATGCAGACATTGAACATGAAAAACAGAAGGCAATGAGCAGCATGAAGGATGAAATCTCAGGTATAGCAATGATGATGGCTGAAAAAATCATTCAGAAAGAAATTAATGAAAAAGATCATGAAGCACTGATCAATGATTTTATTGAGAATGTTGGTGATGATGTATGGCAGCAGAAATAGCAAAACTTTATGCAAATGCATTATTTGAACTATTTCTTGAAAGTGGTTCTGATGATAATATTTATACTCAGATGAATGAATATGATACTGTTTTCAGGAACAATCATGATCTTATTCAGCTTTTATCAGCACCTTTACTGACAAGTGATGAAAAGCAATCCGTTATTTCAAAAATTTTTGATGATAACGGACTGGTGTTTGACTATCTCCGGCTTATCTGTGATAAGGGAAGAGCTGAATATTTTTCTGAAATAACAGAAATATTTAACCAAAAATATAATGAATATAAAAATATAGCTGATATATCGGTTATTACGAGCAGACCTCTTAATGATGATTTGAAAATCAGGCTTATTAAAAGGTTGGAGAATAAGCTTAATAAAACAATTATACTTAATGAAAAAATAGATCCTGATATTATTGACGGAATTATTATTGAGTATAATAATAAAAGATTAGATAGCAGCGTTCGTTCAAAGCTTCAAAATATTAAGACAGCAATGACAGACGCAGACTTACAGGCTAAAATATAATTAAAGAAGGTGTATATATTGAATTTACGCCCAGATGAAATTACCGGAATAATAAAAGAACAGATAAAAAACTACAGAAATAAAATTGAATTGTCCGACATTGGAACTGTAGTTACTGTTGGTGACGGTATAGCAAATATTCATGGACTGGATAAATGTATGTCCAATGAGCTTCTTGAATTTGAAGGCGGATCTTACGGTATGGCACTTAACCTTGAAAGAGATTTTGTTGGAGCAGTTATGCTTGGCTCAGACTCTGAGGTTAAAGAAGGCTCTACAGTAAAAAGAACGGGAAAGATTGTATCAGTACCAGTTGGTGAAAATCTTTTAGGAAGAGTAGTAAATGCACTTGGACAGCCGATAGATGGAAAAGGCACATTGCTTACAAAAGAAACTGCACCGATAGAACGTATTGCTCCGGGTATAATTACAAGAAAATCCGTTCACAAGCCATTACAGACAGGTATAAAGGCTATTGACTCAATGATACCAATAGGACGTGGTCAGAGAGAACTTATTATCGGAGACAGACAGACCGGTAAAACAACAATAGTACTTGATACTATTGTAAATCAAAAGGGAAAAGACGTTATTTGTATCTATGTTGCTATAGGCCAGAAAATATCTACTGTTGCCAATGTAGTTGAGACTCTTGAAAAATCCGGTGCAATGGATTATACAATTGTCGTTGCTGCATCTGCATCAGAACTTGCACCGCTTCAGTATATTGCTCCATATTCAGGAGTAACAATGGGTGAATATTTTATGAATAAGGGAAAAGATGTTCTCTGTATTTATGATGATCTCTCAAAGCATGCTGTCGCATACCGTGCACTGTCTCTTCTCCTTAAACGTCCACCGGGACGTGAAGCATATCCCGGGGATGTATTTTATCTTCACTCAAGACTGCTTGAACGTGCCTGCAGTCTGAATGAAAAATACGGCGGCGGAAGTCTGACTGCACTGCCTATTATTGAAACACAGGCAGGCGATGTTTCAGCATATATCCCGACTAATGTAATTTCGATTACAGACGGACAGATATTCCTTGAAACAGATTTATTTAATTCTGGTATAAGACCGGCTGTTAATCCTGGTATTTCAGTATCGCGTGTAGGAAGTGCAGCACAAATAAAAGCAATGAAAAAAGTTTCGTCTTCACTTAAGCTTACCTATTCACAGTACAGAGAATTGCAGTCATTTTCACAGTTTGGTTCAGATCTTGATCAGGATACAAAGGACAGACTGGCAAAAGGTGAGCGTGTAGTTGAGGTTTTAAAACAAGACAGAAATTCACCTGTATCAGTTGGACATCAGGTAATAATAATTTATGCAGTTGTAAATAACTTCTTAAAAGAAATACCTCTGGAACTAATATCAGATTTTGAAAGTGATTTAAATAATTTTATTGATGAATCTCATCCTGATATTATTAAGTCAATTTCTGAAACCAAAGAGCTTGAAAAAGAAAATGAGTCAGCTCTTAAGGATGTCCTGAATACATTTATTGAAAAATATATGGCTGATAAGAAATAATTCAGCCGTCCTTTTAGGAGGTGACAGATAAAATGGCTTCAGCTAATATGAAGGATATAAAGCGACGTATAAAAAGTGTCAAGAGCACAATGCAGATTACAAAAGCGATGGAACTTGTTGCTTCATCAAAACTTCGCAAAGCCCGTGACAGAGCTGATAGTGCAAAGCTTTTTTTTGATGCATTGTATGATACGATGTGGGAAATAACTGCAGAAAATTCAACATTCAAATCAATTTATTTTGCAAATAGAGAAGTAAAAACTGTTATGTTTGTTGTAATAGCGGGTGACAGAGGTCTTGCAGGAGGCTATAATACAAATCTTTTTAAGATTGCTCAGAAAAAAATTGATGAAATTTCGGATAATTGTGAAGCTGTCATTATTCCTATAGGTAAAAAGGCAGTAGATTATTTTGCAAAACGTAAATATAAGGTAGTTGCAAAATATGACAGTATTGCGGAAGACATAAGGATGAGTTCTGCAAAGGAAATAGGAAGCAAAATAATGGCTGCTTTTAATAATGGAAATGTTGACAGGGTAGAACTTATATACACTGATTATGTTTCTCCTCTTGTTCAGGAGGCAAAGCACAAAAACATTATTCCGCTTGAAAATCCATCTGAAGAAAAAACATTCAAAAATATTCAGACATCATATGAACCGTCACCGGCTGAATTATTTGATATGATTATGCCGCAGTATATCGCCGGAGTACTATATGGCTCAATAGCAGATTCATTTGCATCAGAGCAGGCAGCCAGAAGAATAGCAATGGAGAATGCAACTGACAACGCGACAGATATGATTGATAATCTATCATTACTGTATAACAGGGCACGTCAGTCTACAATTACCCAGGAAATAACTGAGATTGTCGGTGGAGCAAGTATTCAGAAATAGATGAGCTGATTAAATTGAAAGGAATGGCTATAACTATGCAGAATATAGGAAAGATAGTACAGATAATCGGTGCTGTCGTAGATATAAGTTTTCCAAAAAACGGTCTGCCAAGATTGCTCAATGCCATAGTAATTGATAATAATGGTGCTAAGCTTACAGTTGAAGTAGCACAGCATATAGGTGATGATATTGTAAGATGTATAGCGATGAGTACCACTGACGGTCTTGTAAGAGGAATGGAAGCTATAGATACAGGAAGTCCGATAAAGGTGCCTGTTGGAAAAGAAACACTGGGACGGATTTTTAATCTGCTTGGAGACCCGGTTGATGAAAAGCCTGCACCTGAAACAAAGGAAAGATGGCCTATACATCGTGAGGCGCCGAGTTATGAAGAACAGACGGCAGCGTCTGAGGTGCTTGAAACAGGAATAAAGGTAATTGATCTTATTGCACCGTATCTTAAGGGCGGTAAAATAGGATTATTCGGAGGTGCCGGAGTAGGAAAAACTGTTCTTATTCAGGAACTTATAAATAACGTGGCAAATCAGCACGGTGGCATTTCTGTTTTTACCGGTGTTGGTGAGAGAACACGTGAAGGAAACGATCTGTACAATGAAATGACAGAAAGCGGAGTAATTGACAAGACCGTACTCGTTTACGGACAGATGAATGAACCGCCTGGAGCCAGAATGAGAGTCGGTCTTTCAGGTCTGACAATGGCTGAATATTTCAGAGACGTTGAAGGTCAGGATGTATTGCTGTTTATCGACAATATTTTCAGATTTACTCAGGCCGGATCAGAGGTTTCAGCACTCCTTGGTCGTATGCCTTCGGCAGTTGGATATCAGCCTACACTTGCAACAGAAATGGGAGCTTTACAGGAAAGAATTACATCAACAAACAAAGGATCTATTACATCTGTCCAGGCTGTATATGTACCTGCAGATGACCTTACAGACCCGGCTCCTGCAACAACATTTGCACATCTTGATGCAACAACTGTTTTATCAAGACAAATTGCATCTCTTGGTATATATCCGGCTGTAGATCCGCTTGACAGTACATCAAGAATACTTTCACCTCAGGTAGTGGGTATAGAACACTACGAGGTTGCAAGAAAGGTTCAGACAATACTTCAAAGATACCGTGAACTCCAGGATATTATTGCAATTATGGGTATGGATGAACTTTCAGATGAAGATAAACTTATAGTAAACAGAGCAAGAAAAGTACAGCGTTTTCTTTCACAACCATTTTTTGTTGCAGAACAGTTTACAGGTATGAAGGGTAAATATGTACCTATAAGAGAAACAATAAGAGGATTCAGTGAAATAATTGAGGGATTACATGACGATTTACCTGAATCTGCATTCTTATTTGTCGGAACTATAGATGAAGCTATAGAAAAAGCAAAAAAGGGTGATGAATAATGGCATCATTCAGGCTGCAGGTTATTACACCTGAAAAGATTTTTTTTGATGCTCAGACAGAACGCCTGATTGTAAGAACCACCGAAGGCGAAATGGGAATACTGGCAAGGCATGAAAATTTCGTAGGTGCATTACCGTCAGGTCCTGTAAAAATCATGATTGATGGTAATTATAAAATTGCTGCATTATCAAGTGGTGTCTTAAAAGTATCACCAGATAAAACAACAATTATTGCAGAGGCTATCGAATGGGCAGAGGATATTGATATTGAGTGGGCAAAACGCTCAGCAGATAAAGCACGTGAACGCATAAAGAATAAGGAAAGCGAAAAGGAAATGAAATACGCAGAACTTAAACTTAAGCGTGCATTAAACAGAATTAATATCTATTCAGATTTTTCAAAACATTAAAAAAATACCGGATAAAGTTTCTAATTTCTTTATCCGGTACTTTTTTTATTTTTTAAGAGAAATCATATTTACATTATCCAGCGGAATGTTTTCTACGTCAGCAATTTTAGAAAGAAGATTATGACAGCTGAACATTAAAATCTGGGATTTTGATGAATAGTTCATAAGGAAATTCAGAAGCTGGATAGATTTTTTATCGTCATAGCATAAGAATATATCATCAAGTATAACCGGTATGAAAATATATTTTGTAGTCATTTCTGATACAGCTATTCTTAGTGAAAAATAAATCTGATCACAGACTGATTTGCTGAGTGTTTCAAAATTTATTTTTTTATGGTCTTTATCCTTAATTACAACATTGAAATCAGACGTAATTATGAGTTCTGAATATTTTCCTTCTGTAAGCTTTACGAGTATTTCTGACGCTTTTTTAATTACTCTTGGAATATATCTTTTATTCATTTCATCAAATGCTTCTTTATAACCTGAAATTGCATTTTCTACAGAATCCTGATGTTTTTTTAGCTCTGCGAGTTCTTGTTCTATATGACTGATTTCTTTTTCTATACAAGCGATATTTTTACTATCCTTATACTGAATTTTCATGGCTGTTACGGCATCTATGTATTCATTTTTAATTGTAAGAGCTTTTTCAAGGAGTGCATTTGCTGTATTTTTTAGTTCAATGAGTTCATCATCAGTAACTTTTGATACATTTTTGTTTTTTGAAAGTTCTTTAATTGAGCAATTAAGTTTATCAATCTTAGACTTTATTTCAGCATTATCAGCTTCAAGCTGCTCCTTGTTATTGTATTTAAGCAGTCTTTGGTTAAGCACATTAAGTTCATCTTCAAGTGTACCGGCTTTGTCAATATATTCGAGAGCTTCGTTAATATTCCTGATATTCGATATTTCCGAAATATCTGTCATAATCTGATCCGATAACTCATTAAATTTATTACTGCATTTATTAATATTATTTTCAACATTTTTTATGTCGGTTTTTAATAAGAAAAATTTAGGATCAGGAGAAGCAATTTTAGATTCTTCAAGACTTTTTTGTTTATGATAGAAATTTAAATTACGTTCACATTGGGCAATTTTTTCTTTAAGCTTATTCATTTCAGAAATAATACTGTTTTTCTGCTGTTCAAGTGCAAAAAGTTTTTTCTTCTCCAGTGCTATCAGTGACTTATGTCTGTCTGAATCTGTAGTATATTTATTTTTAAGTGTTCTCATTTCAATTTCAGCATTACGAAGAACATTTTCATCAACACGTGAAATATTTATTTTTCTCTCTTTTCGTACTTTTACAATAATAGCATATATACAGGTTACTATTCCTAAAATGAGACATGATAACACAAAGAGGTTATTCATAAATATAATCAGCATTAATGACAATCCTATGAGGAGGACGGAAGCATATACAAGATTGTTGCTTGCATGTATAGGTTCAAGATTTACTGCATGGCTTGCATTATGAAGTTTTTCTTCTGCAAGTAGAAGCTTATGCTTTGAAACTTCCTGAAAATGCGTATAATCCGTTTCAGCAGTCTGTAACTTGAATCCTTCCTGCATAATCAGTTTTTTTATTTCATCAAGAGCTCTTTCTTTATTTTCATATTCTGTCTGGAGCTGAGATAATGAATATTTTGTGTCTTCAATGAATCCATTTGTATCGCATATGGAATCAAGAATATCAGCATTATCTGCCGGAGTGTAAATTTCCAGGTCTTTGCATATACGCTGCTTTTTTTGTTCGAGCACTTCTTTTTCCTGCATAACAGCTTTTATGCTATTAAGAGATTCACGGCATCTTGAAAATGCTTTCTTGTTTTTGTTTGCACGAGTTTCAGAAAATTGAGATGATTTCTGATCATAAAGTCTTGATATTTCAAGGAAATTCTGATGAGAATTTTCATAGCTGTGAAGTCTGTCAAGTTCAAAAAGCATATCCTGAATATCAATTTCTAATTTTAAATTTTCATATTTAAGATTAAACGAATCATACTTTTCCTTAAGTCTTATGCAGTCACCCTGAAGTTTAAGTTTATCACTTTCGTCTTTTTGGGCTTGTTGAAGATCACTTTGCAAACCTAAAAGGGATGCACGTTTTTCATTGATTACAGAAGAAAGACTCATTTTGTCAGGGGAATTGTAGTAATTCTGCAGTCTTTTTAAAATTCTTGCAGAAGAAACTGACTCGTTTGTAGTAGAAATAAAATTTGAAAATATTGAAGACATAACATCAGTATGTGCAGTTTTAAGAATAGCGATTGATTCTGATTCGTTTATGTATGAATTCCTTTCAAACATGTGCTTGTCAATTTTAAAAATCTTTTCGCCCGGGCTTGCGGTGCATGGAAGATATTCTGTTTTGTTCGTACTTACGTTTTTTATTGATGTTTTATCATTCGTATAGTCTGTTGGATCAAATTTACGCTCAAGAACATATGTGTTGTTATCACATTCCAATACTATTGAACCTGAAATACATGAACCATCAGAATGAGTATATTTAACTCTGTGATTTTTTCTGAAATTATAAATCGTACCATAGAACATAATCCTGATAAAATTAATAAGTGATTTTTTATCAGCTTCATTAACGCCGTATATAAAGTTAAAAGTGTTGTTTAATTTAATCGTAGTGTCTTTGATATTTCCAAAATGATCAATACGAATTTCGTTAATCTTCATAGAAACTTACCTCGCCGTCAAATGACCTGAGTCCGATGTATAATGCGTTTTCATAAATAATCTTATCTGACTCCGATTTGCATGCATTTATTTTTACAAGCATTTTCTTTACAAATATACCTTTTAAAGAAAAATCTGAAGCCAGAAGTTCAATATCCGTATCAGGTCTTGAATTATTTATTACTGAAACATAGTACAGTGTGTTAGAAAGTTCAAGTGATATAGATTTTGAATTTGGAAGGAATCCTTCAATCGATTTTCCGGTAAGTGTTATTCTATAGAGATTTTCTGCATATGTATCACCGTAAATATGTTCGAGTTTACGTAAAATTGATTTTGCAATCTGAGCATTGGATGCAAGAGCAGAAATATCAAAGTTAACATCTGCATAAATACGACTGCTTGTTTCAAAAAAATTGAGATCAGTTTTATATTTGTATATATCTCCTATATAAACGCCTTTATGATCTGTTTCGTCAAATCCATTCCCGTCAGGAGTACCTGAATAAGCATAAAATGTATTTTTAGCTTTAAGGACAGGTGTTGCCGAATGAAGATGTCCCAAAGCAATGTAGTCAAATCCTGAATTTTCGATTTGTTTTATTGTTATAGGATTGTATTTGCTTTCCTGATTTTCAGTAACAATATCTCCGTGATAAATCATAATGTTTATCATCTTATCATCCGGAACAGTAAAAGAATTTTCACTTCTGTTCTGATAACTGCTTACAAATGATGATCCCAAAAGTCGGAGATTCATTTCCGGAAATTCAATCATAGAAAAGTTATTATAAAAAATAATGACATTTGATGACCAGTCATCATCACTGTATGGAGAGTCTACAGCATAATAATCATGATTACCTGCAACTATTGCAATTTTTACATCAGGAATTGATGCAAACATGCTTTTTACTGAGGATATTATTGTATTGTCAATGTGATTGCTGTCAAACAAATCACCTGCAATGATAAGAAGTTCTATTGATTGTGAACGACATATATTTACTATATTTTGCAGTGTATTAAGAACCTCAAGCCGTCTGCTTTTAGATTTATTTTTCAGAAACGCCAGTTCAGCACATAAATGCAGATCGGCGCAATGTAAAATTTTAATATGATCAGGCATTTAATTTCTCCTTAATAGATTAGTATATTGATTATACCCTAAGTTAATTATAACATATATCTGATATTAAGTAAAGTAATTTGTGGATTGAGATGCTAGAAAAAATAAGTGAACCATATTAGTTATATTGCTGCATTTAAACATATTTTAAATCATAAAACTATTAACTGTTTTCAAATTTGTAAATATGTGATAAATTATTTTAATTCATAAAAAACAATTATTGCATATTTAATGGTGTTATGATATACTTAAAAATGATAATAAATTATAAAAATCAGGAGAGTAAATATTATGACAGAGAAGTTATTTGATAAAAATGCATACTTGAAGAAATTTACAGCTAATGTGCTGTCTTGTGAAAAAATAAAAGACAACTATGCAATTGTTCTTGATAAAACAGCATTCTTTCCTGAAGGCGGTGGGCAACCTGCTGATACAGGAATTTTGAATGACATAAATGTAATAGATGTTCAGGAAGCAAAAAATAATGACATTATTCATTATACACTTGAGCCATTAGAACCGGGTGTTAAAGTTACAGGAGAAATTGACTGGAGTAAAAGATTCAGACGCATGCAAAACCACTCAGGTGAACACATTATATCAGGAATTATTCATAAAAATTTTGGTTTAAATAATGTAGGATTTCATTTAGGAAGTGAAGATGTTACTGTAGATATTGACGGTGAACTGACACGTGAAAATCTTAAAATGGTTGAGCATACTGCAAATACAGCAGTAATTGAAAACATAGATATCATAGCTGAGTATCCATCTGCTGATATTCTTAAAAACCTTGAATACAGAAGCAAGCTTGATCTTACAGAAAACGTAAGAATAGTAACTATAGGTGAATGTGACAAATGTGCATGTTGTGCACCACATGTATCAAAGACAGGTGAGATAGGTCTGATAAAACTCCTTGATTTTGAACGTTACAAGGGTGGAGTACGCATACATATGCTCTGTGGATTTGATGCAATTGATGACTACACACAAAGATATGAAAACATATCTGAAATATCATCCATGCTTTCAGCAAAGCAAGCAGAAGCTGCTTCTGCAGTAAAGAGAATTGCAAATGAATTAAATGATGAAAAAAAGGCAAAAGGTGAACTTAAAAAAGAACTTTTGCAGATAAAAACTGTTATGATCAAGCCATCTGATGGAAATATATGTATTTTTGAAGAAAAATGTGATATGAATGATCTGAGATTTATTGTAAATGAAGCTGTGAAAATATGTGGTTCTATATGTGCTGCATTTTCCGGAAGTGATGAAAAAGGTTATCAGTATGTAATGGCAAGTACATCAGTAAATCTCCGTGAAAAATCAAAGGAGATCAATACAGCATTAAATGGTAAGGGCGGTGGATCTGCAATGATTCAGGGAAGCGTTATGAGTACAAGAAATGAAATAGAAACGTATTTTGCCTCTTAAAATATAGTAATGTGGGGGATGTATGAGAAAAAAGATTATATTGTATCTGATTATAGTCGTGATACACAGTAAATAATTAATTATCATATAGAAAAGAGTGATATGCTGTGAAAAAAATGTTTTTATTAGTGCTTGTTCCTGCAATAATTATGGCTACAGGCTGTTCTGAATCTTATGCTAAACCTAATGAAAGTGCATATAATGATATAACAACAGCAGAAGCAGGTCTGGCATCAGAAAGTCATGATGATAATACAGAAAATGATATAAATACATATACAGATGAGCATCTTCTTGAACTCGCAAGAGAAATGTATTTTTCAGCATGCAATATGACTGAAAAATATATTTCGGGTTCTGTATACGCTGTTAACCGCTCCTCAACATGCAGTAGAAACAATCAGACAGCATATCTTGTGTCCGATTCGATGGTAATGTCAATGGACGATATAAGCAGAGAGTGGAATAATGTTTTCAGCTCAAAATATGCAGACATATACAAAGATATATTTACAAATTATTTTGAAGAAAACAGTTCAATATGGGTAATACAGAAACCATATTCCAGAAATGCATCTTATCTGGACTCGGTAATTTCAGAAATAAGCAATCGCTCAGCAAATGAGATAGAATTCAATGTAGTTTCAACATATAAAAATGAAGATGGCACACAGAAAACAACAACCATGCCATTTTCAGTAGTCCATAGTGCAGATATATTCAGGGTAGGTAAGTTTATTATGCCTTATTGATTTTTATGATATTTATGGAATATAGGAGGGATATCATGCGGGTTTTTGACTTTGATAATACCATTTATGATGGGGAGAGTGTTTTTGATTTTTATATTTTCAGTATCAGATATAATCCAAAAGTATTAAAATATTTATTTGTTATTATATATCATATCATATGGTATAAGCTTGGAAGAGTAAATATTCCTGAACTTGAGAGGGCAATAAAAAAATATGCTCGTGAGTATATAAATTCTTTTAAAAGTATAGATGTAATGGTAGATGAATTCTGGGATAAAAATATTCATAAGATAAAGTCATGGTACATTCCAGAATCAGATGATGTTATTCTTACTGCTTCGTTCGATTTTATTATGGAAAAGCTGCAGAAAAGAGCAGGGATAAAAAACTGTTTTTGAAAGCATCGATTAAGTATATTAATATTGGTGAAAATAAATTAAAAATATTTCAGAAAAATTTTGGTAATAGTGCTGTTGCAGATGAATTTTATACTGACAGTATTCTTGATATGCCTATGATTAAAATCTCAAAAAAAGCGTTTCTGGTAAAAGGAAATAAAATTGAGCGTATTAATATATAGCGGAATTTTTTATTCTTTTGTTGACATATATAAAAAATATGTTATAATAATATTAAATATTATCTAAATGTCTAAATTTATAAAGGGAAGTGAATATATTGAATAAAAATGCGATGTTTAATATAGAATATGGATTGTATGTGATTACAACAAAGGACGGAGATAATGATAACGGCTGTATAATAAATACAGTTTCACAAGTCACAGATTCACCGCTCAGAATATCTGTCACAGTAAACAAAGAAAATTTAACACATGATATTATAAAAAAAACTGGTTTGTTTAATATTTCCGTTTTATCGACTGATGCAGATTTTGAAATATTTAAGCATTTTGGATTTCAAAGCGGAAGAGAAAAAGAAAAGCTGAAAAATTATCCGGGAATATTAAATTCCGCAAACGGTCTTAGTTATCTTTCAGAATGCTCAAATGCTTTTATTTCAGGAAAGGTAATTTCAATGACTGATCTTGGTACACACACATTGTTTATAGCTGATGTTACAGATTCAGAAGTACTTAATGAAAAAGAATCAGTAACATATTCATATTATCATAAGTTTATCAAGCCTCGTCCGAACGATGAAAAAAAGTCAGGCTATCGTTGCAAAATATGTGGATATATCTATGAGGGTGACCCTTTGCCTGAAGATTTTATATGTCCGCTATGTAAGCACGGAGCATCTGACTTTGAAAAAATATAAAACAATAATATTGGAGGTACAAAAATATGGACATCAAAGGAACAAAAACACAAAAAAATCTTGAGGCTGCTTTTGCAGGTGAATCACAGGCAAGAAACAAGTATACCTATTATGCATCAAAGGCCAGAAAGGACGGATATGAACAAATAGCATCCCTGTTTGAGGAAACAGCTCATAATGAAAAAGAACACGCTAAGATCTGGTTCAAACTTCTTCACGACGGTGCCGTTCCTGATACTATTACTAATTTGAATGATGCTGCAGACGGTGAAAACTATGAGTGGACCGATATGTATGATAAATTTGCAAAGGAAGCAAGGGAAGAGGGCTTAGATAATATAGCATTCCTTTTTGAATCGGTTGGTAAAATAGAAAAGGAGCATGAGGAGAGATACAGAAAATTGCTTTCAAATATAGAAAATCAGCTTGTATTTTCAAAAGAAAATGATGTAATATGGCAATGTGCAAACTGTGGTCATATAGTAATTGGGAAAAAAGCTCCTGATGTATGTCCGGTGTGTTCACATCCTCAGTCATATTTTCAGGTAAAAGCAGAAAATTATTAAATAAATTAAAGCAGAGTCACGTATTTATGAATGTGTGACTCTGCTTTAATTTATTTTGTATTTAATCTGAAACGTAATATTATGAGATCAGTATAAGGTCATCAGTATTTACAGCTTATCACCCTTTTTTAAGATATATGTAAAGATAAAATAATTATTCTCCTTTAAAATTTTTACGAAAATTATTCTTACGGTACACTTTTGGCGTCACACCTGTCTTATCTTTGAACACGGTGATAAAATGACTGCATGAAGAAAAAGCAAGATATTGTGAGATATCAGATTCTGTATATTCAGTAAACCTTAGCATTCTTTTTGCCTCGTGTATTTTTGCCGTTTTTATATATTCCGATAGTAAAACTCCGGTTTCTTTCTTGAAAATTGCAGAAATATAATTCGGTGATATATTTGTTGCCTGAGCTATAGAATTTATAGTTATTTTAGTGTTGAGATGTGTATTTATAAATTCAAATGCCTTAATAATATAATGGGAATACAGACCATTTTTAGCGAGTTTATGCATACGGGATGCAAAATCTATAATCATATCATTATGAAGCTGTTTTATGCCTGAAATTTCATTGCAGTTATCACATTTTCTTATGTACATGTCACTTAAAGAGAATGCAATTTCTTTATCCATTCTATTTTCAATGCACATACGGGTTATAATAGAAACAGCTATAATAAAATGATAACGGATATTACGCACAGAGTTATCTGAAAGTTGTCCTTTGTCTTTAGAATCAAGATTAAATTTTTGTTGTTTTAATTTTTCAGTGTCTCCATGAATAATCATGTCGTATATAGTATATTCATCATTATAATCAGAATGATGTGTCTCATTTTCACGCTGTATGAAAAGCAGATTTTCAAATTCACTTATATTGATCATTTAATACTCCTTATAATAACATTTTGATATAATTAGTTAAAATCTGATAGAATAATTAATGTTTATATTATATAATATAAACATATAGTTGTAAAGTATATATTTTTATTTAATTAAAATGGAGGACAACCTGATATGGTTAACGTTAAAGGCAAATGGTGTCTGATTACAGGCGCAAGCAGAGGCATTGGATATAAAATAGCTTTATTTATGGCTGAACACGGAGCTAATCTTATATTGCAGAGCAGAAATAGTATGCATACTGAAAAGGTACTTTCAGAGGTAAAAGCATTAGGAGTTGAGGCATATATAGTTGAAGCGGAACTTTCATCATCTGTATCAGTAAATAAAATGCTTGAAAATATTGATCAGAAAGGAACAAATGTGGAAATTGTTTTTAACAATGCTGCTGTACAGATTGCATATAGAAATGAATATTTTAAAACTCCGGTTAATGATTTTGTGGAAAGCTTTAATATAAACACAATAGCACCAGCTTTGATATGTTATCACCTTTTGCCAAAAATGATTGAAAATGGTTTTGGAAGAATAATAAATGTAACAAGCGGAATAAAAAATGAACCTGAGCAGGCAGGATATTCTGCAAGCAAAGCAGCGCTCGATAAAATCACACTTGATCTGTGTCCGATAATTGAAAACAGTGATGTAATTATGAATTTGGTTGATCCAGGATGGTGTCGAACTGATTTAGGCGGACCAAACGCACCTAATTCGGTAGAAAGCACTATTCCAGGAATGTGTGTAGGTGCCTTTATTGATGATAAAAAAAGCGGAAGACTTTTTCCTGCACAGATGTTTGCAGGGATGACATTGCAAGAAGCTGTTTCTAAAGCAGAAATTATGCTATAGGATGCTTTTTTTTGAATAAAATAACGATAAAATTAGTAGTTTCACGTCATTTTGATGCTTTAAGAAGCAACAAGTAAAAAAATTACCTACCTGAGTAAAATATCTCCGTTTTAAAATCAGTATATAAGGTTTATAATAAATAATATAATAAATGTGAAAAACACACAAAAACATTACACATAACAGGAGGAAATTTTACTTATGAAATTAAAAAGAATTCTTAGTTGTATTGCTGCTACAGTTTTAGTATCAGGATGTTTTGCCGGATGTGGTAAAGGAAACAGCAGCGGTTCAGGTGCTGCTAGCAAAGGGGAAGATAAAGGCGGGGAAACCAATCTTACATTATGGAGTATTTCTACAAAAAGTGACTCATTCCACTCTGCATATGAAAAAGCAATTGAGGATTTTGAAAAAGCTCATGAAGGTGTAAAGGTTACACATGAAACCTTTGAAAATGAATCATATAAGACAAAGATTAAATCTGCAGTTGCAGCTAATGAACTTCCGGATGTATTCTTTACATGGGCAGGAGGATTTTCACAGGCATTTGTTGACTCAGGAAAGGTACTTCAACTTGATGAATACTATGGTGATTATAAAGACGAATTGCCTGAGACTGTTTTGTCAAACTTAATTTATGACGACAAACTGTATGGTTCTGTAATATGCACACCTGTATCAGTAATGTGGTACAACAAGTCCATATTTGACAAGAATAATCTTGAAGTTCCTAAGACATGGGATGAATTTGAAAATGTCTGCAGTACATTAAAAGATAAAGGTGTTACACCAATAGCAACAAGTGCAAAAGATAAATGGGTATTAGCTATGCTTCATGATGCCTTGACTCTTAAATCTGTAGGACCTGATAAACTTTACAGTGCTCTTAAAAAAGACGGAGTTTCATATTCAGAACCTGATTTCCTTACATCAGCTCAAAAAATTCATGACCTTGTAAAAGACGGATACTTTATTGAAGGTGCTGCAGGATTATCTAACGATGAGGCAAGTGCAGAATTCTACAAAGGAAATGCAGCAATGTACTTTACAGGAAGCTGGATGGGCGGATCAATTATGACAGATGCTAAGAATCCTGATGATTTTTCAGTTGCTCCTATTCCTGTAATTAATTCTTCAGACGCAAAAATTACAGACTTTATGGGTGGTGGATCAGATTCACTTATGGTTGCTGCTTCAACAAAGACACCTGATCTTTCAGCTCAGCTTGCATTTGAAATAACAAAGGGAGTTTCAAAGTATGGTTATCTTTCAGGAGCCGGAATTCCAGCATGGAAAATAACATATGATGATTCATCAGTTCCAAAGCTTACTAAGGCTGTAGCTGATTATGCAAATAATGCAACTTCATTTACTCTCTGGTTTGATACACTTATGGAATCAGAAGATGCCGGACAATATCTTGAACTTCTTCAGAAACTATATATGGATGAGCTAAGCCCTGAAGAATTCCAGCAGGCAATGGCAGATCAGCTTGAGAAATAGTTCAATATAAATCAGAAATTATCTTAAGACCACATCTTAATTTTCTTCTAAACCTCTTAATTAGCATTATAGTATACACTGACTGGTCATAAAAAGCCAGTCAGTTGTGTAATGCTATAAAAATCTTGTGAAAAGGTAGGATTTATATGGACAAGATTCGGAAAAATAAACTGGCGTTAGTAGTTTTTTTACTTCCTGCAGTTATATTATTTTTCGGTATTATTATTATCCCGATATTTATGTCGTTGATTTATAGTTTCCAGGAGTGGAACGGAATAACCAAGGGCGAATTTATCGGTTTTAAAAATTATGTTGATTTATTTACGAGCAAATCAGTAAGTTTTCCTAAAACACTGACCAATGCAATGCTTCTGGCTGTTTTATCTGTTTTCATACAGCTGCCTATTTCTCTTTGTTTAGCTTTACGAATTTCAAGAGGCATAAAGGGTGAAAGATTTTTTATAACGGTATTTTTTATTCCGGTTCTTATTTCTACTGTAGTTATCGGACAGCTATGGTTGAAAATATATAATCCGAATTATGGTATATTGAATGTAGCACTAAAAACATTGGGACTTGATTCATTGTGCCATACATGGCTCGGAGAAAAAGAAACAGCACTTATGGCTGTTTTTATCCCGAATCTCTGGCAATATGTAGGATATCATATGTTGCTTCTGTATGCAGGAATAAAAAGTGTTTCTCCTGATGTAATAGAGGCCGCTAAAATCGACGGAGCAAGCAATTGGCAGGTTTCAACCAGAATTATTATCCCATTGCTTAAGCCGGTAATAAAAATATGTGTTATTTTTGCTGTTACCGGTTCCCTTAAGGCTTTTGATATGATTTATGTTCTTACCAGGGGTGGCCCGGCTCATGCAAGTGAAGTTCCGAGTACTCTTATGGTTTCAATGATCTTTGATCAGAGTCGATACGGCTTTGGAAGTACTATTGCTGTATTTATAATTTTCCTTTGTTTCTTCTTTGCAATACTTATCAAGAAATGCATAAAAACGGAGGAGGATTAAAATGGCTAAATATAAGTATAGTGACAGAATTGAGAAATTTAAGCAGGTAAATCGGCCAGTTTTAAAGCAGAGAGTTCCGGCAGTTTCTTATATAATTTTAATATTCTGGACATTTATATGTGTTTTTCCACTTTATTGGATGTTTACGTTTTCATTAAAAAGTAATGATGAAATATTTGGTGAGAATGTAATAGGATTACCTAAAGAATGGTTGTTTTCAAATTATAAGGATGCAATTATAGTGGGAGATATAGGACGTAATTTTCGTAACAGCTTGATTGTTACCGGATTTACAATATTATTGACTGTAATAATTGCTTTAATGGCATGCTATGCATTGACCCGTATGAAATGGCGCGGCAGAAATCTTATGAATAATATTTTTATGCTTGGTCTCACAGTACCTATTCATGCGGCACTTCTTCCGGTATTTATTGTATTGAGATTTTTTAAAATGACTAACTCATATCAGGCATTAATTATTCCATATACAGCATTTGCACTGGCTATGGCAATAATGATTTTTGGAAGCTTTATGACAAACATACCGACTGAGCTTGAAGAATCTGCGTGTATAGACGGATGCGGTACATTCGGAATATTTTTTAAAATAATAGTTCCTCTTATGCTGCCGGCAATATCTACTGTTGCAATATTTACATTTCTTCAGGCATGGAATGAACTTATGTTTGCAGTAATATTCAACAGTAAAGCCGAATATCGTACACTTCCGGTTGGAATACAGGAACTTTCAGGTTCATATACAACAGCTTGGGGTCCGATAGGTGCAGCACTTGTAATAGCAACATTCCCGACATTGATTATATACGCTTTAATCAGTAAAAAAATACAGGCAAGTCTTATTGCCGGAGCAATCAAAGGTTAAAAATAGCCTGCGAAGTAAATTCTTCGCAGGCTATTTCAAATAATAGCTTTATATGAACATTTTATAGCTTAGGCAATATGTTTCACATCTAAGGCGGTGGGTCTATATTTTCATTGAAGCAGAAGCTGAGTCTCCTACTTCAATGAAAATGTGTAGCTACTCTGCACATTGCTACGTTAAAAACGGGCAAACTCTTATCTGAAAAGAAAATTTATGGAAAATAGTATAAAATCTTTTTTGATAAGTTAGTCTGTATATGATATAATTATTATAATAAGGATATTTAAGTTTAATACAGATTAAGGATGATTTTATGAACAAAAAAACCAGTAGTTTCTCGAAATTAAGCATAAAGAAAAAAGTACAGTATATTTTTATTTTTGCCATGGGAATATGTGTGCTGTTATGTTTTATATTATTTTATTCATTTATGCGTGTTAAAATGACAGAATCAATTTATGAAAAAAATAATGACAGACTTAATTCTATTGAACAGAATTTTGAATCAGTTATTTCAAATGTAAATAATATAAGCAAACTAATAATGGTAAATGACATTGTTATTGACTATCTTAAGAGCGATAAAGAAGCTGTTATAAATGCCAATCTTGCACGAAGCACTATTTACAATATGATTAATTCATTTTCAGGAAACTATTCTGTTTTTATATTTAAAAATGATAAACGGTATATTCACACCGGAATAGGAATTATCCGTCCGGATAACTATATTATTTTTCAAAGTGACTGGTTTGATTATGTCAGCAGTCTTAAAGGAAAATATACTATAATTCCAAATACTAAGAAAGCATTTATATTTAATACACAAACAAATATTGTTTCATTTACAAGAATAATAAATGATATTGATACCCAGACTCCGCTTGGAATGCTTGTAATTAATATTCCTGTAAATGAACTTGAGTATACTTATGATAATTTTGCAGGAAAAGACAGCAAGTTTGCATATGTAGATAAAGATAAAAACATTATCTGTTCAAATATGAACGAAGATGATTTTAATTTTATTTATGCAGATAATAACACAGATAATGTTCAATCATATTCTTCAGAAATAATCAATAAGTATGTGGTTATGCAGAGGCAGATTACAGATACGGGAATCAGTGTTGTCTATAAATCAAGAGTACATATAATTGAAGAAATTACAATAGAAATAGCAATAAGCATACTGAGCGTAATGTTAATTGCCATTTTGATCATGTTCATAATAAATGCGTATATAAACAAGTATGTAATATACCCGATAAGCAAACTGGCATATAGTATGAATCAGGCAGAGACAGGTGAGCTTGTGCGTGTAAATATAGATTCAAACGATGATGAAATCGGAAGACTTAAAGATTGCTACAACGAAATGCTTGTTCAGATTGACCGGCTTATAAGAGAGGTTGTAGAGCAGGAAAAGCAGCGTCAGAAAGCTGAGATGAATGTTATTCAGGAACAGATAAAGCCACATTTTTTATATAATACACTTGATACAATAGGATATATGTCATTGCAGAACTCAAGAGAAGAAGTTTATGATGTAATAGAAACCCTGGGTAATTTTTATCGTAAGTTTCTGAGCAAAGGAAGTGAAAATATTACTCTTTCAGAAGAAATTTCAATAGTAAAGGACTATATTAAACTTCAAAGGCTGCGATATAACGATATGTTTGAAGATGAATATGATATACAGGAAAATCTGAATTCAGTTATGATACTTAAGCTTCTTCTTCAGCCTCTTGTTGAAAATTCAATATATCATGGAATACGTCCGAAAGGTGAAAAAGGTATAATAAAAATAAGTGTATTTTCACGGGGAAATATAATGCACATAATAGTATTTGACAGTGGCATAGGTATGAACCAATTCCAGATTGCTCAGTTGCTTGATGGTAAAAATAAAACAAGTTTCGGATTTAAAGGAACAATTGATAGAATAAAGAACTTTTATCAAGTTGATGATGTTGTTAAAATAAGAAGTGTTGAAGGTGAATATTGTGAAATAGAAATCACAATTCCTCTTCAAAAATAATCAAGACAGGAGATGTAGATTTATGTATAAGGTAATGATAATTGATGATGAAAAATCACTTAGAAATCTTTTGAAGCTCACTATTGCGTGGGAAGAACTTGGGCTTGAAATGGCAGGTGAAGCTGAAAGTGGAATAGAGGCAATTAATATTATTGATGAAGTAAGACCGGATATAGTTTTTGTAGATATACGAATGCCATTTATGGATGGGATAGAATTTTCAAAAATTGCTATTAAACAGTACCCTAATCTTAAGATAGTTATTCTTACCGCTTTTAATGATTTTGAATACGCACGTAAATGTGTTGGTATAGGCGTGTGTGAATACCTTACCAAACCTATAGTCAGAGCTGACGTTAAAGCAACATTAAAGAAAATTGTTGATGACCTTTCAAGACAAGCTCCTTCAAAGGAAGAGATAAATAACAAAAATTTAGTTGGAGGAATGAATAAAATATGTGATTACATAAACAAAAATTATAAGGATTCTGAAATAAATCTTACATCTGTTGCAAATAAATTTGGGTTTAATGCAAGTTATCTGAGCAGAAGATTCAAGGAAGATACCGGTGTAAGCTTTGTAGACTATGTAACAAAATGCCGGATGGAAAAAGCTCTGGAGTATCTTCATCAAAAAACAGCAATGTATATTACCGCCAGGGAAGTTGGAATACCAGATCCTAATTATTTCAGCAAATGTTTCAAAAAATATACAGGAAAAGCTTACACAGAAAAAATGAAAGAAGAAATCACTTAATTTTTTATTTATAGAATTTTTTAAATTCTGTAGGAGTACAATGCTTTACTTCTTTAAAAGCACGGTTAAATGATGTTATGCTTGAAAATCCTGAACGCATAGCTACTTCGGTTATTGATATATTCGGGTCAAGGAGGAGCGTCTGAGCTGCATTTGTACGTATTTTATTGATATACTGAATATATGACATTTCATTGTATCGTTTAAATATTCTTGAAAAATGATACTTACTGTATCCTGCAATATCTGCAAGCTTATCAAGTGTAATATCATACATATAATTTTTGTCTATATACTTGAGTATTGTTCCGAATCGTGTATCATATTCAATAAGTTTTTCAGGAGTACAGTTTAGCATATTTTTGTGCTGTGATATCTGATTTTCACGTATTTTTACCAATAGTGAAAGAAGTGAAAGATATATTTTTACTTCTGAAAGTTCTGATTTTTTAAAGTACTCATCATATATTCTGAACATTATTTTTTTGGAGAAATTCTGTATATCTTCATCTGACCCTGAATGAATAAATGAAATGCTTGAAAGAACAGTTGTAACAGAGCTGAGTGCAGTAATTTTTCCAAGGACAGAATCATCACACTGAAATATAATACGTCTTCCCTCATGTGGTGATTTAAGTGAGTGCAGCTCTCCCGGTGGTATAATAATAATATCACGTTCTTTAAGTTCATATACTGTTTCATTTGCACATACTGTAAATCCGTTTTGAAGAGGCATTATTATTTCTACAGCATTGTGCCAATGAACCGGATAATCTTCGTCATCATCATTGTCGTAAAGAATTATAAAATGGTTTTCAGAATACTCTACAGTTTCAAAATCTCCGTTAAGATGTTTTATCAATGTTATTACCTCCACATAAAAATGATTGAATCAAATAATCAAAAATTGCTTGTCATTAATGATATTATAGCATATTTAAGTGTTATTTGTAAATATTATTAACGATTTTGCTGAAAGTAAAGCAAATATTGAATATATGACCGCAATTTTTGATAAGCTTTTTATGACATAATATAATATAATACATCTTGTAAACATGAAAATGAAAATGGGGAGGTCGGAAATGATTGTTGATTGCTATGAATTGAATTACAAAAATTTCGGAAAATGTGTCTGCATTGATAATCATATTATTAAACTGATGGCAACACTTGATGTTGGACCGAGAATTATTTACTTCGGATTAAGTAATGGAGAAAATATTCTCTTTGAGGATATCCAGAGAAATTTTGCAGAAGACACTGGCAAATACGGAACATGGTATGCATATGGTGGACATAGAATCTGGCGTGCACCTGAAGTTATGCCTGAAACATATTATCCTGATAATGAAAATGTTGATTATACGTTTAACAATAATGTTCTTGAATTAACTCAGAAACAAACACCATTTGGCAAGAAGTTCAGTATTGTATGCACATTTAATGATGACAATACGGTAAATGTAGAAAACAGGATTACAAATTGCCTTGACAAACCACAGAAATTTGCACCATGGTCTGTTACGGGACTTGCACCGGGGGGAATAGAGATTATCCCTATGTGCAACGATAATACAGGATTTCTTCCTAACAGGACAATTGCTTTGTGGCCGTATTCAGATATATATGACAGCCGATTTAAAATCTGTAACAACATTGCCTTTTTAAAACATGAGTCATCGTCTGAGAGGGCATTTAAAGCAGGATTCAATATTACTTGTGGGGAAGTCAGATATATTATTGGAGATCAGACATTTACAAAATATTTTGACAAATATGATCAGACTCTTAATTATCCTGATTTTATGTGTAATTTTGAAACATATACAAATAAATATTTTCTTGAATGTGAGCTTATTGGGGATGAACGTGAATATCAGCCTTGTCAGACAGCAGTTATTTCAGAGAAATGGTCTGTAAATCAGACTTGTAGTGACGATCTTGATAGGATTGATATTTTTATAAATGAGGGGAGTACGTACAATGTATAGATCTTTTTCCATGCAGAAAAAAGCAGAGGATATCACCGATAAAATGACGGTTGAAGATCAGGCTGAACAATTGAAATATGACGCACCTGCAAATGAAAAAGTGGGATTAAGTGCATATAACTGGTGGAGTGAAGGACTGCACGGTGTAGCAAGAGCCGGTACTGCAACCATGTTTCCGCAGGCAATAGGACTGGCAGCAATGTTTGATGATGAGCTTCTGTATAGGGTTGCAGATATTATTTCTACAGAGGCACGTGCAAAATATAACAGATATTCAGCATATAATGATTATGACATATATAAAGGACTTACGTTATGGTCACCTAACATAAACATTTTCCGCGACCCAAGATGGGGAAGAGGGCAGGAAACATACGGAGAAGATCCGTTTCTTACTTCACGACTTGGAATAGCATTTGTAAAGGGCCTTCAGGGAAATACAGATATTCTTAAAACGGCTGCATGTGCAAAGCATTTTGCAGTACACAGCGGACCGGAAGCATCAAGGCATGAATTCAACGCTGTTGTTTCACCTAAAGATATGGAAGAAACTTATCTTCCGGCTTTTAAGGCACTTGTAATGGAATCTGATGTTGAAGGCGTAATGGGAGCATATAACAGGGTAAATTCGGAACCTGCATGTGCAAGTTCATTTCTGATGAATAAACTTAAAGAATGGGGATTTGACGGATACTTTGTTTCTGACTGCTGGGCAATAAGAGACTTTCATACACATCATGGAGTTACAAAGACTGCCCCTGAATCAGCAGCACTTGCATTAAAGGCAGGCTGTGACCTGAATTGCGGAAATACTTATATTCAGCTTCTTATTGCATTAAAAGAAAAGCTTATAGATGAAAGCGATATACGAAATGCATGTATCCATCTTATGAGAACACGTGCAAGACTAGGAATGTTTAATGATTCAACTGAATTTGACAGAATACCTTACAGTGTTGTTTCATGTAAAGAGCATAAGGATGTATCACTTGAATGTGCTGAAAAATCAATGGTTCTTCTTAAAAACAATGGAATACTTCCACTTGATGAAAATAAAATAAAAACAATAGGAGTAATCGGACCTAATGCTGACAGCCGTGAAGCACTGGAAGGAAATTATTGTGGAAGAGCGGACAGATACATTACGTTTCTTGAGGGAATACAGGACAGATTTGAAGGACGTGTATTATATTCTGAGGGATGTCATTTATTTAATGACAGAGTATCTAATCTCGGCCTTCCTGATGACAGAATTTCTGAAGCAGAGATAGTAGCTGAAAACTCAGACGTAGTTATTCTTTGCGTAGGATTAAACGCTACTGTTGAAGGAGAAGAAGGGGATACAGGAAACGAGTTTGCATCCGGTGACAAAATTGATTTAAGGCTTCCTGAGTCACAAAGAAAACTTATCAGCAAGGTAATCACCTCAGGAAAACCAGTGGTAATTGTTAATGCTACGGGCAGTGCAATTAATACAGAAGCTGAATGTGATGCTTTGATACATGCGTGGTATCCGGGACAATATGGCGGTGCCGCTCTTGCATCAATATTATTCGGAGATATTTCTCCATCCGGAAAACTTCCGGTAACATTTTATCAGTCAGCTAAAAAACTTCCTGATTTTACTGATTACAGCATGAAAAACCGCACATACAGATATGCAACTGATAATATTCTTTATCCTTTTGGATATGGCCTCACATATTCAAAAATGAAATTTTCAAATTTGGTCTATGAAAATTTTACAGCATGTGTTATAACAGAAAACATAGGGGATAAAGATACTTCAGAGGTTGTGCAATTTTATGTAAAGGATAGTTCTGAGCATGCTGTTTTAAATCATAGTCTTTGTGGATTCAAGCGAGTATTCCTTAAAAGCGGGGAATCAAAAGCAGTATCCGTTAAGATAAACCAATCTGCATTTGAGGTCGTATACGATGACGGAAGCAGAAAAATGTCAGACGGAGAATTCACTCTGTTTGCTGGAATATCACAGCCTGATAAATTAAGCGAAGAGCTTACAGGGTCAAAAACAGTTTCAATATCTATTAAACCATAAACATAAAATAAATAATTTTAAGGAGTATTTTATTATGAAAGAATATTTTAAAGGTATAGGAAAAATCCAGTATGAGGGAAAAGAAAGCCAAAATCCACTTGCATTCAAGTATTACAATCCTGATGAGGTTGTAAATGGTAAGCCGATGCGTGAAAATCTTAAATTTGCTCTTTCATGGTGGCATACAATGTGCGGCGACGGTACAGATATGTTCGGCGTTGGCACAACAGATAAAAAGTGGAATCAAACAGATCCGATGGAAATAGCTAAATCAAAAGTAGATGCTGCTTTTGAAATTATGGATAAGCTTTCAATTGATTATTTCTGTTTTCATGACAGAGATATTGCACCTGAAGCAGAAACACTTGCAGAAACAAATAAAAGACTTGATATAATTACAGATTATATCAAGGAAAATATAGGTGGAAGAAAACTTTTATGGGGAACTGCAAACTGCTTTAATAATCCTAGATATATGCATGGTGCAGGTACTTCACCATATGCAGATGTATTTGCATTTGCAGCAGCACAGATAAAAAAAGCTCTTGAAATAACAGTAAAGCTTGGCGGAAACGGCTATGTATTCTGGGGTGGAAGAGAAGGATATGAAACTCTTCTTAATACAAATATGAAGCTTGAACAGGACAATATGGCCCGTCTAATGAGAATGGCTGTTGATTATGCTCGTTCTATAGGATTTAAGGGAGATTTCTATATTGAACCTAAGCCAAAGGAACCAACAAAGCATCAGTATGATTTCGATACTGCAACTGTACTTGGTTTTCTTCGTAATTATGGCCTTGATAAGGATTTCAAAATGAATATTGAGGCTAATCATGCAACACTTGCTCAGCATACATTCCAGCATGAGCTTCGCGTTGCAAGAGAAAACGGAGTTTTTGGTTCTATTGATGCCAATCAGGGTGACCCGCTTCTTGGATGGGATACAGATCAGTTCCCAACAAATATTTATGATGCTACATTCTGCATGTATGAGGTAATAAAAGCAGGTGGATTTACAAACGGCGGACTTAACTTTGACTCAAAGGCAAGAAGAGGTTCATTTACTTTGGAAGATATATTTAACTGCTATATTGCAGGTATGGATACATTTGCTCTCGGTTATAAAGCTGCTGATAAAATAATTAAAGACGGCAGAATTGATAACTTTATGAATGAACGCTATTCATCATGGAACAGTGGTATTGGTGAAGCTGTAATATCCGGAAAAGCAAGCATGGCTGATCTTGAAAAATATGCACTTGAAAAGGGAGATGTTATAAGCTCAATTACAAGTGGTAGTCAGGAAAAGCTTGAAGCTATCGTAAACAACATTCTTTTTAGTTTATAATATTCCGGAGGATAATTAATGAAATACGTTATAGGTGTTGATATCGGTACAAGTGGTACAAAATCTGTACTATTTGATGAGGCAGGAGAAGTTATTTCTTCTGCTTCAGAAGAGTATCCTCTTTATCAGGAGAAAAACGGATATGCCGAACAGGAACCGACAGACTGGTATAAAGCAAGCATTAATACAATAAAAACACTTTTAAATGAAAGCGGTATTGGAGCAGAAAACATTGCCGGTATTGGACTTTCCGGGCAAATGCATGGTCTTGTAATGCTTGATAAAGACAATAGTGTTATCAGGAAGTCTATAATTTGGTGTGATCAGCGTACAGCTAAAGAATGCAAAGAAATTACAGAAAGAGTAGGCGAGAAAAGGTTAATTGAAATCACTGCAAATCCTGCGTTAACAGGGTTTACGGCCTCAAAAATACTTTGGGTACGTAATAATGAGCCTGAAAATTATAAAAAATGTTGTCATATACTTTTACCGAAGGATTATGTACGCTTTATGCTTACCGGTGAATATGCTACAGATGTATCAGATGCATCTGGTATGCAGCTCCTTGATATCCCTGGCAGGTGTTGGTCAGACGAAGTATTGGAAAAACTTGATATAGACAAAGCTTTGCTTGCAAAGGTTTATGAATCACCTGAAATAACCGGATATATAACAAAAGAAGCTGCTGCACTTACTGGCCTTAAAGAAGGTACACCGGTCGTTGGTGGAGCTGGTGATAATGCCGCTGCGGCCGTGGGAACAGGAATTGTTTCTGATGGAAAAGCATTTACTACAATAGGAACAAGTGGTGTAGTATTTGCTCATACTTCCGAAATTCAGATAGACCCTAAGGGCCGTGTACATACGTTTTGTTGTGCAGTTCCGGGTTGCTGGCATATCATGGGCGTTACTCAGGCAGCCGGATTATCATTAAAATGGTTCAGAGATAATTTCTGCTCGGAAGAAATGCAGACAGCACAGCTTATGGATATAAGTGAATACTATCTTATGGATAAGGAAGCCGAAACTGTTCCGATAGGTTCGGATAAGTTATTTTATCTTCCGTATCTGATGGGAGAAAGAACACCGCATCTTGATCCTGATGCCCGTGGTATGTTTTTCGGCCTTTCAGCCATTCATACAAAAAAGCATTTGCTAAGATCAGTAATGGAAGGTGTTGCATATTCATTATGTGACTGTAAAAAAATTTGCAGTGATATGGGTATTAAAATCGATGACATGATGGCTTGTGGAGGCGGTGGAACTTCAGCATTATGGCGTAGTATGCTGTCAGATCTGTATAATTGTCCTGTAAAAACAGTTACATGTAAAGAAGGACCTGCACTCGGCGTTGCAATTCTTGCTCTTGTCGGATCAGGTATTTATAGCAGTGTAGCTGATGCATGCGAAAAAATTATAAAAATAAATAAAACACAGCTTCCTGTTGAAGCAAATGTAAAAGAGTATCATAAGTATTATGAGTTCTATACGAAGCTTTACGATTCTGTTAAAGAGAATTGCAATAAGCTTGCCAGATTATAACTAGTCAATAAAAACCGGTCGTGACAATACTGCGATCACCGGATTCTCTATGGGTGGACGAGAAGTTCTCTATATAGGAATGATGAGATCTGACTTATTTCAAGGCAAAATAATTTGTACATAACTTTAAATAAATAATTTGTATAATGTTAATAATCATGATATAATTATCTTCAGTGATAAATTGAGGAGGTTTATATCAGATAATTATGAAAAAAGAGAAACTGCTTTCAAAAAATATCATAGTGTGTTTGCTTGCATTGATTTGCTGCATGCTATGGGGCAGTGCATTTCCATGTGTTAAGATTGGCTATAAAATGCTCGGTATTGCGGCAGACAATACTGCAAGTCAGATATTGTTTGCCGGATATCGATTTTCATTAGCCGGATTGTTAGTAATAATTGCAGGAAGCATTGCACAGAAAAAAATACTTGTTCCAAAGGTAAATGAAATACCTAAAGTTATGGCATTAAGTGCATTTCAGACTATAATACAATATTTACTTTTCTATATCGGCCTTGCAAACACTACAGGAGTTAAGGCATCTGTTATTATAGGCTCAAATGTATTTATTGCGGTTATTGTTTCAAGTTTAATTTTTCATCTTGAAAAATTAAGTCTGAACAAGGCAATAGGATGTATTATCGGATTTGCGGGAATTATTATTATTAATATCAGCGGTGGAGAGTTTGATATGAATATACGTCTGACGGGAGAAGGATTTATGTTTATTTCTACGTTTTCGTATGCATTTTCATCAGTACTGATGAAGAAATATTCAAAATCCGTTAATCCGGTTATGATGAGTGGATGGCAATTCCTTTTTGGCGGCATTGTTATGTCACTTATGGGTATAATATCAGGTGGTAAAGTTATTATTGATTCAGCACCTGAGTGGAACATGCTTTTCTATTTAGCATTTATATCAGCTGTTGCATACAGCCTTTGGGCAGTTCTTCTAAAATATAATCCGGTATCAAAGGTTGCTGTATATGGCTTTATGAATCCTGTCATCGGTGTGATTCTCTCAGCTCTGTTGCTCAACGAAGGACAGCAGGCATTCGGATTTAAAGGAATTATTTCCTTGTTTCTCGTATGCATAGGTATCTATGTTGTGAACTTCAGGAAATAATACTTTGAAGCGGAGATATATTCTATGAAAAAAATACTCGTAATACTCACAGGTGGTACAATCGGAAGCAAAAATGATGATACTTCTATAAATACCGATAAAGCTTCTGCTTACAATCTGATTAAATTATATTATAGTAAATATGGCACAGAAAATTTATCTGAGGTTATACAGCCCTTAAATATCCTCAGTGAAAATATGAATTTAAAAAATCTTAGTGTTTTTTGTAAAGCAATATCAGACATTGATCTTAAAATGTATAAAGGTATTATTATTACACATGGTTCAGATACTCTTTCGTATACATCTGCTCTGATAGGAATGATATATAATTTTACAGATATTCCTATTTTAATTACAGCAAGTAATTACACATTAACTGATAAAAGAAGCAATGGATTAGAAAATTTCAGAAGTTGTATAACTTTTATAAATAATAGTGACATAGCAGGTATATTTGTTATATATCAAGATAGTAACAAAAGAAATAATATATATATATCGACACGAGTACAGGAAGCAGATCCGTATTTTGATCAGTTTTCAGCATTTGGTAATGGCTTATATGGTTATATAAGCGAAAATAAAATTACGGTTAATAATTCGGATTTTAACAATAAGATTCCGAAAAAAATTTCTTTTGAAAGTCCTGTAATATTTCAGAATGATATTTTATTAATAAGACCGTATCCGGGTATGAATTATAAAAATATTGATCTTAGTAATAAACCTGCAGCTGTTTTGCATTATTTGTATCATTCAGCAACAGGAAGTAATGAAAATGGTAAGTATTCTCTTACAGAGTTTATAGATAGATGTCATATGTATGGTATTGATGTATATACCGCATCATATAAAGATATAACATCAACTATGTACGATACTGCTAAATGTATAGTAGATTCAGGCGCTGTACCTATGATTAATATTTCATGTGAAGCTGCATACATGAAACTGATGTTAGCTTATAATCAAAAGCAATATCAACCTTCTTATATAATAAATCAGAATATTTATTATGAACATGGTAGCTCATTAATATGATATTTTCAAAATTATATACTTCAAAAACTTTCATCCGATTTCATTTTTATTGAAAGAGGAGATCGCAGAAAATCTTTTTTTGCGATCAAAAAAGATTGCGTGATTTTTATTAATCACGCAATTTTTTTATATTATTAATATGAGTTATGAGTGTAGAATTAATAATATATCATAATTCTATTTTTTTAAGTGATTCTGTTATTTCTTCAAGCTTCATCGCATGTGATCCCTTGACTAAAACAGTATCATGTTTGTTAAGAATACTATTTAATTTTTCTATAGCTTGATTATTTGTATCAAAGTGATAGCAAATGATACTACTATTTGTTTTTTTTGCTCCATCCATAATAAACTGTGATTGTTTACCAATACATATAAGTACATCAACTTTCTGCGCTGCAAAAATTCCTACATCAGTATGCATCTGAGAAGAAGTATCACCTAGCTCACCCATATCAGCTAATATTGCAGCCTTTCTTCCTGAAAGAGTTCCCATTACCTCCAGAGAAGCTTTTACGGATTCAGGATTTGCATTATAACAGTCATTTATTATTGTTATATGATCTGTTTTGATAATGTTAAATCTCCCGTCAATATTTTTAAAATTTCTGATACCGGAGATGATTTTATCTTCAGGCATCGAAAGCTTTCTGGCGATTGCGTAAGCTGCAAGGGCGTTAAGAATCATGTGCTTTCCCAGTGCGGGAATAAACGCATTAACCGAGTATTTGTTGTGAACTATTTTAAATTCCGTTCCGTCGAGGCCACATGGCTTTATGTCAGATGCATAGCAGTCATTTTTTGTATCAAATCCGAAAAAGCATGCATCAACATAATTAACTGTACGAAGCTTATCGTCATCACCGTTTAATATTGCAATTCCGTCTTTTGAAAGAAATTTAAACATTTCAGTTTTTGCCTTTAATATACCGTCTCTTGAGCCAAGAAATTCAAGATGTGCACAGCCAATATTAGTTATTACCGCTATGTCAGGGCGAACCATCTTTGCGATATTTGTCATTTCTCCAAAGTGACTTATACCCATTTCTATAACTGCTGCTTCATGTTCATCTCTAAGTTGAAATATTGTTTGAGGAACTCCTATTTCATTATTCAGATTTCCTTCTGTTTTAAGTACATTAAAATGCTCCGACAGCACTGAATAAATAAGTTCTTTTGTAGATGTTTTTCCTGAACTGCCGGATATTCCGATAATAGGAACAGAAAAAAGACTTCGGTAGTATTCTGCTATATCCTTAAGAGCCTGAAATGTAGATTTTACTACAATCTGTGGTTTGTCGGAATTGTCAAGCTGATTTTCAGTAAGCGTACATATAGCACCATTTTCAAAAGCGGAAGTGATAAAATCATGGCCGTCAAAGCGCTCACCCTTTATAGGAATATATAAAAATCCGCCCTTAATTTTCCTGCTGTCTATAGAAATATTTTTAATAATTGAGTTTTCTTTATGGGTTGAGCAAATTAATCTGCCCCCACATGAGTTTGCTGCCTCTTGAAGCGTCATTGGCTTCATCGGTGTCTGAGTATTCAAAATCATTTCTCCTTTTTAACTGTCTAAAATCTTTCAAGAGATTTTTTGATAATAAGATCACACAAGTCAGCATGATTGATTCCGTTAACAGCTGCTTCCTGCGGAATAAGTGATGTAGGTGTCATACCAGGAAGAGTATTTGATTCTAAGCAAAATACTTCACCGTCCTCACGAAGAAGAAAATCAAATCTTGAATAAATATTTAATTTCAGACATGCAAATGCTTTTTCTGCAGCCTGCTGCATTTTCAAGGTTGTATCATTATCAAGTTCAGCCGGACATACTTCTATTGTTTTGCCTGAATATTTGTTTTTGTAATCATAAAATCCGTCAGAAATTATCTCTATAACTGGAAGGGCCTTCCCATCAAATATTCCTACTGAAAATTCACGACCTTTTATAAATTCTTCAACAACAACTTCATCTTCATATCTGAAGCTTTCTTGAATGGCAGCTTCAAAATCTTCTTTTGTATCTGCTATTGATACACCTATACTTGATCCGCCACTGCATGGTTTTACTACACAAGGAAATATTGACCATTGGTTAAGCGTACCGTTTTTATATTCATTTATTGTGCATGTAAGTCCGTTTGCCATCTGAATACCATTTCCAATAAGCAGCTGCCTTGTAATACCCTTATTCATTGAATTTGCACTTCCGATATAATCAGATCCAGTATATTTTATACCAAGAAGATCAAATGTCGCCTGTATCTTTCCATCTTCACCGTTTGCACCATGGAGGGCCATAAAAACAATATCAGATTTTTTACATATATCAAGAACATTTTTACCGAAAAATCCGTCATCACTTTTTCCTCTCTGTTCTTTTATTTTATTTAAATCAGGTTCAGATGATGCTATAGACGCAGAAATTTTTTCAAAATCTATATGTGTTGTAAATGCTTCATCTGCTTTTACATCCGTTCCCATATATACATCAAGTAAAAATACATTATGTCCTTTTGCTTTTAATGACTTTGCACACATAAGACCTGAATTAAGACTTACATCTCTTTCGGCGCTTAAACCGCCGGCTAAAACTGTTATGTTCATAATTTCCTCCACAGAGTTAATATTTTGCATGTACGCATACTATTATATTATACTATTAAATTAATCGTAATGCAATAATATTTATTTTTTTGAATGTATTGATCCCGAAAAAGTGTTACTGTTGAGCCATACACAAAAAAGCCGTTTAATAATATAAAAAATTTCTTTATAATAAATTTATATGTCTCATACTTTGATATTATCAAATTCAGCATTAATTATTTCTTTAAGATTAACAGGAGAAATTTCAATTTGTGTACCTATTTTTCCTCCGCTTATATAAATAGTATCATTTTCAAGCGCACTTGAATCAATAATTGTTGCAAATTGTTTTTTCATTCCGACAGGAGAACATCCGCCTCTTATGTATCCTGTGGTTTTCAGTAAATCCTTTACGGCAAGCATTTCTACGGATTTAACACCTGCTGATCTGGCTGCAGCTTTAAGATTAAGTTCCTCATTTACCGGGATGCAGAAAACGAAATAATCTGTTTTCCCATCTGTATCCTTATGAAATGTAACCAGCGTTTTAAAGCACCTCTCAAACGGAATATTTAATGTCTCAGCTACATGTACACCATCTACCTGACCATCAGATACATAAAAATGCGGCTCATATTCTACTCTTAATTTATCAAGAATTCTCATTACATTTGTTTTATTATCTTTCATTAAAAAATCTCTCCTTAAAAAAATTTTTTATTCCAACAATGAGTATATCATAATAATATGGAAAAAACAATAATAGAATTAATTCTATTTAATAAGTTACAATCATAAATATTAATTTATATGCATATGATTAATGCATAAGACAATTTATCATTCTTTGATTAAAGGACATGATAAGGAAATGAGGTTTTATGCTTAAATCAAACAGAGTAAAAAAAGGTACAGTTTTACTAAGCAGTACACTTACCGGACTTCTCTTATTAATTACGGTTATATATGGTCAGCATAATAATGATAAAATACCTGTAACAACAAATCATACAGATAATTATCTATCATCTAATTTATGTAGTTCAGAGAAAGTAACTGGTGTGACAACTTCTGTATGCCAGACAAAAAAAACATATGTAACTTCAATTACAACCGTATGCGAAACGTCAAGTTCAACTTCTGTGGCTGAAAGCGTAACAACGAATAAAGAAAATACTATGCCAGACATATGTGTCACAGATACTCCTGAAGTATTACAAACTCCAGAAGTTCAGCAGATTCCTCAGTTATCGGATAATGCATACATATCAGAAATAATTCAGCCACAACCAGAAAATCCCCAAGAACAAAATGCAGATATTGAACTCACATTTCTAGGGACGTTTGAATCCACGGCGTATACTTGGACAGGCTGCAGATGTGCTTCAGGAAATTATCCTTACAGTTGTTTAAATGCAGATGGCATTAATTATCGTACAGTTGCAGTTGACAGCAGTATTATTGCACTTGGAACACGCCTCTATATAGAAGCAGGGGATTACAGTGGATTTGTTATTGCTGAGGATACAGGCGGTGCAATAAATGGAAATATAATAGATTTATATATGGATGGTTATGATGAATGTATAAACTGGGGAAGACGTGATATAAATGTATATATTTTAAGCTGACAAAGATTGTATAAATAAATTTATCTATAGTCTTGTTATTTGCGTGACATTAATGATATAATAAATATATTGATTTTGATATACAAACATGGAGGAAATTTATATGAGTCAATCAGAAAAAATACAGGAACGTTCTCAGGCAGATAAAAAATATACATGGGCAATTAACGATATATATTTAAATGATCAGGCATGGAAAAATGATTACAATGAGGTAAAAAAGTGTATACCCATTATTTCTTCTTACAAAGGTAAACTCTCTGATTCTTCCGAATCATTATACTCATATCTGAAATTAAATGATAAGATAACTGTTTTATTTGATAATTTAATTAATTATGCACACAGGAAACGTGATGAAGACAATAGAAATTCTGTTTATCAGGAAATGTGTGGACAGCTTTCTGCACTTATATCAGAAGTATCAGATGTATCATCATTTGAAATTCCTGAAATATTAAATATTGATGACAGTACGCTTGATAAATTCTATTCAGAAAATGCAGAGCTTGGGATGTACCAGACATATTTAAACCGTCTGAAAAAAAGAAAAGAGCATATTCTATCAGAAGCAGAAGAACGAATAATGGCACTTGCTGGCCAGATGAAGGAAGCTCCTGATAATATATATTCTGTTTTTAATGATGCAGAGCTTGAATTTCCTGACGCCATTGATTCAAATGGAAAAAAGCATCAGGTAACACACGGAACATATATTCCACTTGTCCGGAGTGATGACCGGATATTAAGAAAATCTGCATTTGAATCACTCTATTCTGTGTATGGAAAATACAAAAATACTCTTGCTTCAATGCTTTCGGCTCAGACAAAACAGCTTTCATTTAATTCAAAGGCAAGAAGGTATGAATCATCACTTCATGCATCTCTTGACGCTAATGAAGTTCCTGTTTCTGTTTATTATAATCTGATTGATGCTGTTAATAACAATATGGAGTATATGTATAAATACGTAAGGCTTCGTAAAAAGCTCATGAATCTTGACGAACTTCATATGTACGATTTATATACACCAGTTATAAATAATTGTGATATAAAAATAAATTATGAGGATGCAAAAAAAACTGTTTATGAGGCTCTTCGTCCTATGGGAGAAAAATATCTTAATATATTAAAAGATGGCTTTGAAAACAGGTGGATTGATGTATATGAAAACATAGGCAAAACCAGTGGCGCGTACTCAGCAGGTGCAAGAATCCATCCGTTTGTTCTGCTTAATCATAAGGATACACTTAATTGCGAATTTACATTGGCGCATGAAATGGGACATGCAATACACTCATATCTTTCAAACAGAGAACAGCCTGTTATTTATTCTGAATACGTTATCTTTGTTGCAGAAGTAGCTTCAACATGTAATGAAGCACTTCTTATGGAATATCTTTTGAAAAATACAAATGATAAAATGCACAAAGCATATCTGATAAATTATTTTCTTGAACAATTCAGAACAACACTATACAGGCAGACAATGTTTGCAGAATTTGAGCTGAAAATAAATCAGATGACTGAAAATGGTGAAGGAATTACTGCTGATAATCTGTCTGAGATTTATGGTAATCTTAACAAATTATATTTTGGTGATGATATTGTTATTGATGATGAGATAAAGCTGGAATGGGCACGTATTCCTCATTTTTATTATGATTATTATGTTTATCAGTATGCAACAGGCTATTCTGCTGCAATAGCACTTTCAAGAAAGATATTAAACGAGGGTGAAAGTTCAACAGACAAATATATTGAATTTTTAAGCGGAGGATGTTCTCAAACACCAATAGAATTGTTAAAAATAGCAGGCGTTGATATGACAACACAGCAACCAGTTAATGAAGCACTGAAAATATTCAACGAATTAATCGATGAACTAGAAAATTTATTGTCGTAATAGGTGATTTATACTATAAATATATTAACTTAAGTACGATAAATATGCTATTAGATATAACCAATATTACAATTTATTTAAAATTAATAATTTTACTTGTATTCATATTTTTACTGTGGTATAATAATGTAGTCGCTAGCGTTTATTGGCGTTTGGCGACTATATATTTTTAATAGAATTGTTCATGAATTAACAATGACAACTATTTTTTGGAGGTAACATAATGAAAAAAATATTAGCTGGTGTACTTGCATTATCTATGGTATTGGTAATGTCATCATGCGGCAAAGATGAAAAATCATCAAAAGACAGCAAAGAAACAACAGCTGTTACTACTACTGCTGAAACAGAGGAAACAACAGAAGAATCATCAGAATCAGACGGTAGTTCTGCAGCAGCAAGCGGAGACAGCAGCAGTGAATCAAAAATTGATCCTGCAGATTTAAAATATGATTTTAAAGGTATTGCAAGTGAAAAATACATTACAGCATTCTCATCAGGTAAATACATGCTCAAATACTCAATTCCTGATTACGGAATGTCACAGACCGTATATCTTGACGGTGAAAATGAATATATGTCAATGGAAATGTCAGGAATGAATTATTCAATGCTGTATCTTGACAAAGTTCAGTACATGTTAGGTGATAATCAGTATGCAAAAATGGAATCTGGTGAATCAAGCATACCTGGTCTCGGAGTTGCTGATATGTTTTCAGACTTTGGCTTATACAAGAGCGGAGAAGAAGATGTTGATGGCAAAACATACAAATACGATGAATACTATCAGGAAGCAACAGGACAAACAATTAAACTATTGGTTTCAGACAATGGTGATTTGTATGCACTTGGAGTTGAAGGAATGTATATGATCGTTGAAGAATTCAATGATGATTTTGATTCATCAAAAATCATGGCAATTCCTGAAGGTGCAAAAGAAGTCAGTCAAGAAGAACTTCAAAAATCATTATCTGGTGGAATAGCAGGTGGAGATGCTGCAGAAGGTGATTTATCATCAGACTCATCAAGCTCAGCAAGCGATTCATCATCAAAGGCGGATTAACATATTAACTATAAATGAGCAAATTTTAAATTCATCATCAAAATGCACAAAAAATCAGTTATTATTAGAAAAATTAAACGCATTTATAAGCCATAATAATACAAAACAATATAATTCATTGTGCAAGTTGCTGTTTTTGCTCATTTATCCAGTTTAGGTTCTCCTTATTGATGTGTGTATTATAAAAATAATACACACATCAAACATATAATAGTTTAATTATAAACCTTAACTTAAATCTTAGGGTTTATAGTAAAGTTATTATGTGTAGTAATAAGAAACAAAACAAATAAATAAACAAAATATAATGGAGGTAATTTTATGAGAAAAAATCTCAGAGAGTCATGTATTATTGAATCTAGTCTTGCATTGATTGCTCTAAGTTTAGGAGCAACTGCATTATTTAGTAGCTGTTCTGCTAAAGAAGATAAAGACTCTGATGTAGGGTTGAATATTTATAAAATAGATAAAGTCAGTGATATAAGTAAAAAGGAGGCTAAAGATGTCAGAATAATTGATAATACGTCTAAATTTGCTTTTTTAGATGAAAAGGTTGATATTTCTAAGTTTACGGTATCGTCTGCTAATTTTATGGATGAATTTGAAATATATCTTGATGCTGAACAAAAACCTTTTATAATTTCTGGAAATAAACTTGTTGAAATGAAAAAGGACGATAATAATATGTACCTGCCTTTTTCGGAGAACAACCATATAAGTATATACAATAGTAAATGTGGTTATTTATTATATGACAGCGAAAGTTATTCGAAAGCTTTAACATCAGTTGAGGATTTTCTTAGCAAAGAAATTGATGTAACTACAGCATCTGAAATTCCTGTTGTTTTTAATAATGACAGCGATAGAATGCTGATGGTTAAATTTCAACAGATAGATGGCGTCAGCGGTGTTCGTAGTTGTTTTGACCTTTTAAATATTCTTGATGAACTCAAGATTGAGTATGAGGTTCAGGATAATGTAATTATAGCTAAACGTTATAATTACACAACTAAGGAACTTGACAAAGTATATATTCCACTCGCAGAAAAAGGGTCGATTATAAGAGACACTTGTTCTAATGGACAGTCTGGTACTAATACAATACTAGCTTGTACTTATAAAGACGGAGAAACTTATTATGCTGACCGTTCAACAGTTTATTCAGTACTTGGTATAAGCATCGCTGAAAAATATAATGGTTACGTTATACAGGACAATGTGGGTATTAATCTGGAAATGGCTGTGGCTGAAGGGGTATCAATTCCTGAATGTTTAACAGTTTCTAGTGATATTGAAGAAAATCCTGTAACTAAGGTGACTATAGTAGAAAGTCCAGTGCCAGACATCGAAGTAAAAGAAAATGACATTGAGTTATCTGATGAAGAAATAATTGCATCTAATTCTGACAGAGACGAAGATCTTTGTAGGAGATGGGGTGTTGTTGCTCAATTCGGTATTGACGCTGTAAGTAATGCTAAATTGCTTGCTGAGAAGATGAACGAGAAATATCCACAATATCACTTTAGTTCATATCTCAACGGTGTTCAGTGTGATGACTATGTGGAACTGATGAAACAGTGTCCGATAGAAACACTCACAGTGGAAGAATGTAATAAAGCTGTACATGACTGGTTGGGTGATGATTGGACTACAGTAAAATCAAAGTCTTTTGATGAACTTATGGAATATTCAAAATATTTTATAATTCCAGAAGTTACCTGTGACAATCCACCAAATGAAGATTATATGTATGAGGTAATTTGTTATATCAATAGTAGAATGTTTGCGTGTTTCCGTTATAAAGAGTTTTATTGATAACCACATTGACTAAATCATAAGGAGGGTTAATATGAAAAGATTTAAGTCAATACTAATAGCAATAACAATGATATCTACCTTAACCATAAGTCCTCTGCAGAATGTTAAGGCAAAGACTGATATTAATACTGCATTTAATGGAGATAGTGCAGACCTTAGTACAGGCATATCTCCTAATCCAAATGCGGATTATGATTGGCAAGCTGAAGTATGCACAGCAGGTACGGGTGCGGCATTAGGTTTTAGAGTGACAGCTTATGTATGTGATGATGAATCTACTTTAAATGAAATAAGTCATAATACGAATTTGAAAAGTTGGATACAGGACTCGAATAATAGAAATCGGTTTGCCAATATACTCAGTAGCAGCAGTGGATTATGCTTTTACATGTTTAACAAGCAAAAAGATATTAAAACACTTAAGGAACACTTGACAAAAGTATATTAATATGTTAAAATTATTAAGCCGCATGTGTTTAGGTTTTTTAAAATGCTGAATTTTAATTCTGCATTACCTTTTACAGCGAGTTTTTTGGAAAGGAAGTAAACCAAAATGTACGCAATTATTGAAACTGGTGGTAAGCAATATCAAGTAAAAGAGGGCGACGTAGTTTTCATTGAAAAGCTTTTCGTTGAAGCTGATGAAACAGTTAACTTTGATAAAGTCGTTGCTGTTAATAATGACAAGGGTATGACAGTTGGTGCTCCATACGTAGA
>OBID01000050.1_pt1 | contig 50061 bp, 45 predicted proteins | sample 1519781 | NCBI WGS metagenome assembly OBID01 (sample SAMEA3991478, study PRJEB22521) | metagenome | biome: anthropogenic terrestrial biome; feature: sewage plant; material: sludge | place: Sweden | collected 2012-09-26 | reverse complement strand
ATGTAAAGAAGGCGGAATGTGGAGATTTTCGCCCGGCAGATCAGCAGCAGGGGCATATGCCGATAGCAGCACATCTAACCCGTTGGATTTACATCGATTTTGTCGAATAATCGAGGTATAAAAGCTGAGATGATATCGCCTGCCTTTTATCAGGGTGGAGGATAGCTGGACTGTGATATATTCTCTAAAAGCATTGCTGGTCATGATACCCACATATGCTGAACCTTTATAAGCTGCTTTATGTCCAAAATAATTCTGAGGGACTCCGACTTCTGGACTGGTAGCACAAACATGATAAAAATTGGGAGTGCCCGTCGTAGGTGTAAACCAGTCTTTGATCACTCCATTAAACTCACTCAAATGTGAAGGGCAGCTGATATGATCTTCAAAGCCAGGATTAGGTATCAGATTGCCTTGCGCTCTTGCCGATAAGGCTAGCAAAACCAACCACCAACCATGGAAATACCTACTCACAGGTTAAAAGTAGACTTTTTGACTGAGTTTAAGGCCCTTAGGTCTCTCTAAATCAATGATTAATCACTAAATACCGACCCCTTGGTCGGATTTTTTCTTCAGTCAGTCGTGTAGATTTTACAGTACTAGGTTACGCATAGATCTTTGCTATATAATTAAATTAAAAAATGAAAACTTTCAAATTGGTATTTCTGATCATCGTGTTAACTGGTACTACCTGGTTGATGGTCCTGGGAGCCAAAGTAAATGCAACACATCCAATCGATACAGCTTCGATAGAGACTATTTCAAACCCTCCTGTTTCAACTAATGCAGTCTTCAAATCTGAATAATTAGATCTATTTTCGCGGCTTTCCTTATATGAAAACCCGGAAAGCAGCCATTGGATTTATATTCTTTACCATCCTGATAGATGTCATCGGATTTGGCATCATCATCCCGGTGATACCTCGTCTGATCACCAGTATGACCGGCGGAACGATCTCCGATGCAAGTAAGTATGGCGGCATGCTGATGTTTTCCTTTGCGATCATGCAGTTTGTTTTTTCACCTATCCTGGGTGCTTTAAGTGATCAATATGGGCGCAGAAAAATCCTGTTGATATCGTTGTTTGGGTTTGGTCTGGACTATTTATTGGCAGCCTGGGCTCCGACCATTGCCTGGCTTTTTGTTGGGAGATTATTGGCCGGTGTGATGGGAGCCAGTTTTACCACTGCCAGTGCTTACATCGCAGATGTGAGTACAGACGAAAACCGATCCCAAAATTTTGGAATGTTGGGAGCCGCCTTTGGTCTCGGATTCATCATAGGGCCTACATTGGGAGGCATCCTTGGGCAGATAGGGCCCAGGGTACCGTTTTTAGTATCAGCAGGTCTCACTTTTATCAATTGGATGTATGGTTATTTTATTCTGCCCGAATCATTGGACGAAGAGCATCGTAGACCTTTTGACTGGAAGCGGGCGAACCCGGTTGGCAGCCTCCTGCAATTAAAAAAATATCCGACAGTCTTTGGATTAGTGGGTTCATTGATCTTAATTTACCTGGCGGCACACTCTGTCCAGAGCACCTGGACATTTTTTAATATGCACACTTTTGGCTGGAATGAACAGACAGTAGGATATTCATTGGGTTTTGTCGGTATCCTGGTAGCCTTAGTACAAGCTGTACTGATACGCTATACGATCCCAAAACTAGGGCAGAAAAAAAGTCTATACCTGGGATTTGCTTTTTATGCTTTAGGACTGCTGTTGTTTGCTTTTGCTACCAAAGGATGGATGATGTTTTTATTTTCTATCCCTTATTGCCTGGGTGGGATAGCGGGCCCTGCATTGCAAGGCATCATCACCGGCCAGATACCCCGTAATGCCCAGGGTGAACTCCAGGGAGCTTTGACCAGTCTCATGAGTGTGACGACCATCATCGGCCCTCCGTTGATGACCGGTATTTTTTATTATTTCACCAGAGATACAGCACCGATCCATTTGCCGGGATCTGCATTTTTGCTTGGATCGATCTTTATTGTATTGAGCACTTTGATGGCTTATAGGACGCTGGGGAAACCTTGACTCCAAAGTACAATGTCGAGTAAAACTCCTTCCGCATGCTCGACATTGGTAAAACCCTCAACTTAAATATTTCCCCACAATAGGCATCCTCCGTCCAGCTCCAAATGCTTTAGGGGAAACGCGGACGACCGGGGCCGTTTGTTCTCGTTTAAACTCATTGATATTGACCATCCGAAGGATCCGTTTGACGAGTGCCGGGTCGTAACCCAGGGTGATGATTTCATTGGGTCCCTTTCTTTTTTCGATGTATTGATATAATATAGTATCGAGCGCATCATAGGGCGGCAGGCTGTCAGAATCTTTTTGATCGGGTCTGAGCTCAGCAGAAGGTGGTTTAGTGATCGAATTTTGAGGGATCACTCCGCCTGGCTCACTGGCGCTTTCATTTACGTATTTTACTAAATTGTAGACTTCGGTTTTGTAGACATCACCGAGTACAGACAATCCACCGCAAAGGTCGCCGTACAAAGTGCCATAACCCACTGCCATCTCGCTTTTATTGGTCGTGTTAAGGAGGATGGGTCCTAGCTTGTTGGAGGCAGCCATGAGTAGGGTGCCTCGAATCCTGGCTTGGATATTTTCTTCAGTCACATTAAAAGGCCTGTCTTGCAATATGGGAGCGAGTTGCGCTAGAAATCGATCGAACATAGGTTCTATTTCTATGATTTCGTATCGGATACCGAGATTCCTGGCCAGGGCCACGGCATCGTCCACACTGCCTTTACTGCTGTATCTTGATGGCATCATCAGCCCCATCACATTGTCTTTGCCCAATGCCCGTACCGCCAGGGCACAAGTCAGTGCAGAATCTATACCGCCGCTGAGGCCCAGGATAGCCTGCTTAAATCCAAGCTTGCCAAAATAGTCGCTGATGCCTAAGAGGATAGCATCATGCATGAGTTTATACTTTTCCTTAGGCTGCTCACCTGTTCTGCTGGGGTGACCACCATCAGTTCGAAGGATGGTTTCATTGGATTTTACTTCGTAAGTCCTGATGCATTCTTCAAAATAAGGCAATTCGTCATAGAGCGTACCATCTGCATTAAATACCAGGGATCCTCCATCAAAAACCACATCGGTCTGGGCGCCTACCGTATTGCAATAAAATAATGGCAGTTTGTATTTCAGCACGTTAGCACGCACCACCTCTATTCTTTCCTGGGCATGATCGTAAGCAAACGGCGAAGCTGAAATATTGAAGATGATATCCGGTATCTGATCGATCATTTTGTCCAGGGGACATACGGTGTACAGTGGATTTTCATTTTCCAGATTCCAGAGATCTTCGCAAACGGTCAGCGCGATGCGATAGCCTTTGAACTCAAACACTTTAAAATCATGGGATGGCTCAAAGTACCTGTATTCGTCAAATATATCATAGGTCGGGAGCAAGGTTTTATTGTGTTGATATAAGATCTTTTGATCAGCTAAAAAAAAGGCAGCATTGTGCAGGTCCTTACCCTCTTTGACAGGATTGATTGCCGGACTGCCTACCAGCACAGCGATGTTCCTGGCGGCATGTCGTATTTGATCCAGGACAGATTCAGATTGAGCGATAAAGTCACTAAACTCTAAAAAATCTCTGGGTGGATAGCCGCAGGTGGCCAATTCTGGAAAAACCACCAGATCGGATCCCTGGCTTCTGGCTACTTCAATATAATGTAGTATTTTCTCCAGATTACCTTCAAAATTGCCAATGTGGGAGTTGATCTGTGCTAAACTTATCTGCATAAGTCAAAGGTACTATGATAGAGGGAATTGAATATGTTTACTTCAATGCTATTTAGGTCATTCAGACGAGTTTTTTAGCGATGTGATGAACAGTTTTTTACAAATGCATCAATAAAAAAAAGTAGGTCTGCAAACATCAGGCTTTCTGTAACATCGTCAATAACTTTCTGTCCAATTTGTATCCATGCCAGTCTTCATACCCGACATCAGTGCGTCCAGAATCGATGAGGCCAAAGGATCCTTTAAATTCCCAGAGGGCGAAACCAATGTCATGGGTACCTAGTATATCGAGCACATCCGTAAACCATGCCAGGAATACTTCATGAGGGGTCTTATTAAAACAACCACATTCGCCACAATGCACCCCGATACCACTTTGTGCCAGTTTGATCCAGGGGGCATATAGATCTTCGAGCATTTTTCTGCTGAGATCCTGGTCACCCACTCTGCCAGGCCATACTGGAGTAGGCAGGCTTTCGGGATCTTTATATACCCAGCCTGCTTTATAATGAGAGATGATAGAAGGTACATATCCACGACAGCTTTGTGCTATATCCAGGTCGGTGAGCTCAGGGGTGACATCTTTGCCTACATTATTGCCATCTGCGATGATGAGGTGTTTTTTATTGACTTTTTTGATGGTGTTGTATGCTGCGAAAACTATTTTTCGATAGACTTCGCCCGGCAAGGCTGTTTTTTTCCCTAATTGATCATTCATATCATCGCGCCAGGCAGGTTCATTAAGCAAATCAAAACTGATTTTTTTCTTAGAGGTGTTTTTAAATCGTTTTGCCCAAAACTCCCAATGAAAACAAAAATCATCTAAGGCTTGTGCATCAGTCCATAGATTGTAAGGTTCGTGAAATCCTGCGTTGATACAATAACCGGGAGCCCGGTGCAGATTGAGGGAGACATGTAAGCCATGTTTTTGAGCGTTAAACACCAGTTGTTCTATTTTATCAGTCACCGCAGAATCGATATTTCTGGTTTCCTCCGGAAGGATATTTCTGGATCGATCAAATTTGAGATATGAGGGATAGGCCATCGGTATCCTTACAAAATCAAATCCCCAATCAGCCATCCATTGAAAAAAAACTTCTGGAGTAGCATTGTGACCATTGTAGGGATTGGGAGAAAAGAAATCAAGAAAATTAAATCCTTTCCACCGCGGCAATTTGTTTTTGGGTTTTAAGATTTGGGAAGGATGGGTCAGGAGACCGGCAGTAGCCAGGGAAGAAGAGCGTATAAATTCGCGTCGATTGATTTCCATGAGATAATGTTTTAAGAGTCGTCTAATTTAGGTAAAAAAGTCAACAATCAGGATTTGGGTTTACGCCTTTATTAAAATATGATCATGAAGTCTTAAGCTAAATTCTAATTATGTTTCGAATAGTATTATGAAGGGATAAAATAATCTGTAAAAAGTAATCATTTATTGGATTTTTATCATTTATTACAAATCAAAGATGAAGATGTCCTATATTTAAAAGCTAAGAAGTTCATGCCCAAATTGAATCTTAATATATCTATGCCCATCAGCTATTTTTTTATAATCCTACACCATGATTAAAAATACTATCATTATATTTTTTGTGTTATCTCTTACCGGTCTCCACTATTTAAATGCTCAAATAGGCCAGTTCGAAAAGTCTGAAGACATAGGCAATCCTAAAATAAAAGGCTCAGCCGGTTATGATCCAACTACTCAAACCTATACGCTGAAGGGTGGAGGATCCAATATTTGGTTTAACCATGATGAGTTTCATTTTCTGTATAAAAAGATCAAAGGTGATTTTTTATTGACAGCTCATTTTCAACTCATAGGCAATGATGGAGGCAATGGCCACCGCAAGACAGGGTGGATGATTCGTGAATCAACTGACCATGATGCTGTCAGTGTCAACACTTGTTTGCACGGCGATGGACTCGTCGTGATACAATGGCGACCACTGCGCGGGGCTTATATGCGTGACCCTGAAGAGGAAATATTTTTTGCCAAACAATACTTTGGAGAAAATATCATTCAGTTAGAGCGGATTGGCAAAAAAATCACGATGCGCATAGCTCATCCGGGGGAAGCATTTGAAGAAATGGGTACGGTCGACCTGCCCACATTAAAAGATGAGGTATTGATAGGTCCTTATGCATTGGCACATGATCCTGATGGTATGCAAGAAGCACGTGTGTGGAATGTGCGTGTCTCTACCCCTATAGCTCCTGATTGGAACCCAAATCACTATGTACAGACCGTGAATTATGATAGTGTCCGGATAGGATCCAGGCTGGAAATGTTGGATGTTAATACCGGCAATACCAAGATCATGTATGAAACCTCTGAGGCCATTACCTCTGCTGCTTTTTCTAAAGACGGCAAATCTCTTCAATATATGGAAAATGGAAAGAGCTTTCGTATTCCTGCGGTAGGTGGATCCCCAGCATCCCTATCAAATGCCAGTATCTTACCTGTAACTGAATCTGACGGACAGTTTATATATTACAACGATGCCAAATCCGGCACCAATCAGATCTGGCGAAAAAAACCAGATGGGTCCGGCGCCCAACAACTCACGTATGACGCTAACCACGCCTGGTACCCTCACCTTTCTCCTGACAAAAAATCTATCGTCTACCTGGCATACCCGCATGATGTCAATCCCAAAATGCCTGTAGCCTATCAAAGAGTAGCTCTCAAATTATTGCCTCTCACCGGAGGTGGTCCCAGGACCATCGCTTATTTTTTTGGAGGTAAAGGCAGTTTTGAGGTCAATGGCTGGTCTCCTGATGGTTCAAAAATCACCTTTGTGAGCAATGGAATCAGAACCCAATAAAATTAATTAGCTTACCGAATGCTGATCCCTGCTTATCAGGCCTTTGAAGCGACTGGGGAGTATAATGCTTTACCAGTTTTGATACTTTTATTTTAGGCAAATATGGGGGTGTATTGATAGGTTTTGAGTATATTTTTTTTAGTTTTACCGATCTATGGCAGAAGCGATTACTAAAGCAGAACTCAAAAAGCTACCTATCATTCCTTATGATAAAATCAGACCTTTTCTTAAAACGGGTGATCTTTTTTTTAGCTCTGGAAGTTACCTGTTTTCTGGAGCCATTCAGAATCTGACCAAGAGTGTGTGGAGTCATGTGGCAGTCGTCTATGTAGATCAGGAACTGGGTAGAGTCATGCTCCTGGAAGCGGAGCCGTATATCGGTATCCGACTCATACCTCTCTCTAAATACATTAAAGATTATAACGGCAAAAGGCGTCCATATAAAGGGCAGATCGTGGTCGCACAACTCAAAGAACCTATCCCAAAAGAAAACTTGAACAGAGGAATAAGTTTTGGTTTGGACGAACTGACCCGACCTTATGACAATTACGAGATCGCCAGAATAATGGTTCGTATATTATTAAGAATCAGCAGACGAGAGAAAAACAGGGCATATATATGTAGCGAATTAGTGCGTGACATCCTGGCCAAATCTGGTGTAGTGATCCATTACAATGACACTTATATCAGTCCGGAAGAGGTGTATAAGGATCATAGAATCCAAGTGAAATATAGGATACTTTAATAGATTATACCATAACCCGAAATTAAACATGGCAGTGATCGCAATTGATTTGGGAGGCACGAAAATAGCAGCTGCCTTGTTTCTTCAAAATGGTGAGTTGGTTCATAGAAAAATAACTATGCTTGATGATGCTGAAGGTGATTCAGTAGGTTCTATGATTGTGGACCTTGTCCTGGAAATGTTACACGAAGAGCACGAAATCATTTCTGGAATTGGGATTTCAATTCCTGGGATCAGTAGAAAAAAGACAGGAAGTGTATGGGCTCCCAATATCAATGACTGGGAAGATTATCCCCTGCAGTCCAAAGTCCAATCGGCTGTACCTGGCATCCCGGTGATCATCGACAGCGATAGAGCCTGTTGTATCCTGGGAGAAGTATGGCAAGGCAATGCTCAAGGATGTTCGGATGCCATTTTCCTGACCATTGGGACCGGAATAGGAGCCGGCATTCTGGCAGATCACAAGATATTACATGGAGCACACGATATATCCGGCGCGATCGGATGGATGGCCCTTCAAAAACCATATAGTCAAAAGTATGATGCCTGCGGGTGTTTTGAATACTATGCTTCCGGGGATGGAATAGCACGGTTAGCTCAGGAGTTAGTAGAAGAAAATCAAGGTTATGGAGGAAGACTCCTTCATTCTAAAATTACTGCTCATGAGGTGTTTGATGCGTTTTCGGCTGGTGATCCGGTGGCCGTGGAAGTATTGAAACAATGCGTACAGTATTGGGGCATGGCATGCGCCAACCTGATCAGTATTTTTAATCCGGAGAAAATTATTTTTGGAGGAGGTGTCTTTGGACCGGCATTGCAGTTTTTGGATGCTATCAAAGCTGAAGCGAGTCTTTGGGCACAGCCCATCAGCATGACCCAGGTCCGTTTTGCCCCTTCTGTCCTTGGTAGTGACACCCCTTTGTACGGAGCAGCCTACCTGGCTTTAAGCAACGTATCTTCACCATAAATTAAAAGTCAGGTAGCCATCCATGCAATCAAAACGTGTTTTTATCTCTGCCTGCCTGGGCATGTTGCTGTTCGGGATTGGATTGATCACGCTGGGCTCTGTGGCTATCGGATTGCAGGAAAAATTCCATCTGGATAAAATTTCTTCCGGCACCTTATTTTCAATCTTACCCCTTGGCATCCTCTTAGGCTCCCTGGTATTCGGGCCTGTCTGTGATCGGTATGGATACAAGGTGTTTTTAGTCTTGTCTTGTTTCCTGATGTTTATTGGTTTTCAGGGAATTGCTCATGCCGGAATTTTAGGCTTGTTAAAAATTTGTGTATTTCTATTTGGCTTTGGAGGTGGTGCTATCAATGGGGCAACCAATGCAGTGGTGTCGGATATCAGTGAATCACACAAAGCAGCCAATCTGAGTTTATTGGGGGTATTCTTTGCTTTGGGTGCCTTGGGTATGCCTCTGCTGCTGGGCATATTAAATAAGTTATATTCCTTTCAAAGTATCCTGTCTGGGGTAAGTATACTGCCTGTGCTGATTGGTACTTTCATACTATTGACTAAGTATCCGGAAGCGAAACATTCCGGTCAAATGTCTGTCCGGCATTCAATAAAATTGATCAAAGAGCCTCTATTATTACTGATTGGTTTTTTTCTGTTTTGTCAAAGTAGCTTTGAAGGTGTCATCAATAACTGGACTACGCTTTATTTGTCACAGCAGTGGCTGGCTACGGAGAGCAATGCACTGTATGGATTATCCTTATTTGTTGTAGGTATGGCGGTCATCAGATTATTGTTGGGGAGTGTATTTCGCACTATATCCTCAGCAAAGATCATGATGATGTCTTTTATTATGTTGGGTATCGGTTGTTTGATTATACAATTGGCTGGATCTTTTGCTCATGCCGTGATAGGATTGGTCGTCTGTGGTGGAGGGTTGGCAGCAGGATTTCCGGTGATGCTCGCTATATTGGGTGGCAGATATGCTCAGTTTTCAGGGACTGCCTTTGGATTGGTACTTACGATAGCTTTATTTGGAAACATGATGATGAATTATGGTATGGGTTGGATCGCAGAAGTTTTTGGTATGCAGTATTACCCGGCAGTATTATTCGCCTTGTTTACCTTGATGGCAGTATTGTCCTACGGAGTGTTCAAAAAATCAAATATATAATCACTAAAAAATTAAATACGAATATGCTTGCAAAACAATGGCTGACCAACGCACTGGAGATCATGTCTCGCATCGAAGAAACTCAAATGGAACAAATACACCAGGCTGCAGTTATCATGGCTGATAGTATAGAAGCCGGCAGGTGGGTGCATACTTTTGGCTGTGGCCACGCGACCATACCGGTAGAGGAAATGTATCCACGAATCGGTGGTTTTGTAGGATTTCATCCTATGGTCGAGCTGCCCCTGACTTTTTTTACCCGCATCACCGGAGAGATGGGGGTGCACCAATTTGTATTTTTAGAGCGTGTAGAGGGATATGGTGTTGAGATCATGAAAGGATATACTTTCGACCCCCGCGATACCATGTGGATATTTTCTCACTCTGGTATCAATAATGTCAATATCGATGTAGCCCTGGAAGCCAAGAAAAAAGGGATGAAAGTGATCGCCTATGGCTCGGCAGCTGCTGCCAAAGGCAAGGTATCCCGACACTCTAGTGGCAAGACCATATTCGATATAGCTGATTTGGTCGTAGATACCTGTGCGCCTGCGGGTGACGCATCTGTGCCCTTAAAAAATCATATAGATAAAGTCGGTCCGGTGTCTACTATGGCCTTTATCACTACGGTATGGATGACGGTGGTGACTGTAGCCGAAATATTGGCAGAACGAGGCGTTAAGCTGTATATCCATCCGTCGCACAATGTGCCTGGAGATGAGACTGCCAAAGAACGACTGGAGGATGCATTAAGTGAGTATAAGCGCAGGATCGCCGGGGTGTGACCATATTGTCCATTTTGCTATGGCTTAAGTCTAATATTAATTTATGGATATTTGCATAATCTATAAGTTTTGAATTTAATATTTTAGATAAATTTTAATCAACATGTTTACATCGAAACAATTACGATACTTGTTGCTGGCTACAATCCTCGGGATGAGTGCCTATGCATTTATAGAAAAATCCAAACCGGTCGTGCCCAATATCGTGCTTATTTTTTTTGATGACTTGGGATATGGTGACTTGTCGTGTTATGGCGCTTTGGATATTTTGACGCCTAACCTGGATCGGTTGGCTTCAGAGGGCATCCGATTTACCAATTTTCTTTCAGCCCAGGCGGTTTGTTCAGCTTCGAGGGCGGCGTTGATGACGGGTTGTTATCCCAACCGGATTGGAATCAGTGGTGCTTTGTTTCCAGGTGCCAATACAGGTATCAGCAGTGGAGAAACTACCATGGCACAATTGCTTAAACAAAAAGGGTACCATACAGCAATATATGGCAAATGGCATCTGGGCGACAAAAAAGAATATCTTCCTTTGCAACATGGCTTTGATGAATACTTTGGCATACCTTATTCCAATGATATGTGGCCGGTTGATTATGATGGCAAACCTGCAACCGCTGCAAATAAGCTGAGGTTTCCAACGCTCCCCTTAATTGATGGCAATGATATAGCGGACTCAGTGCTCACGCTGGATGATCAGGCACTACTGACCAAAAGGTATACCCAGAAAGCCATTTCTTTCATTGAGCGAAATAAAAAGGGTCCTTTTTTCCTGTACATGCCGCACAGCATGCCCCATGTCCCGATCGCTGCATCCAAAGATTTTAAAGGATCGAGTCGACAAGGCACCTATGGCGATGTGGTGCAGGAATTGGATTGGTCCGTAGGAGAAGTGATGAAAGCGTTGACCAAAAATAAACTGGATAAAAACACGCTGGTCATCGTCACCAGCGACAATGGTCCCTGGCTCAATTTTGGCAATCATGCTGGCAGTGCAGGAGGCCTTCGTGAGGGCAAAGGAACTTCATTTGAAGGAGGCCAGCGTGAACCTTGTATAGTGAGATGGCAGTCAGTCATCCCGGAGGGAAAGATCTGCAATCAGTTATGTTCCACGATTGATTTATTTCCCACTATTGCCAAACTGACTGATGCCTCGCTGCCGGAACATAAAATTGATGGCTTGGATATTTCTACCTTGTTGTTTCACCCTGCTTCACCATCCCCTAGAACTACTTTTTATTATTATTACCGCAAGAATGCCCTCGAAGCAGTGCGCAAAGATCATTGGAAGTATGTATTTCCGCATCCTGGTCGATCCTATTTGAATCAAAAGCCTGGAAAAGACGGATTCCCCGGTCCTGCTCCTGAAAATGTGGCTATTGCTGCAGGCTTATATGACTTGCGACGCGATCCTGCGGAGCAGTATGATGTATCCGAATTCAACCCTGAAGTCGTCGCTGAATTGATGAAACTAGGCGAAGTCGCAAGGGCAGACCTGGGGGACGACCTGACAAATAAAAAGGGGACAGGAGTGAGAGGAAACTGAGCTTAAATAAAAGGTTTATTCAGGTTTTTTTAATACGAAATACAGGTATTCATACTGATGATTGGCAAAGGCTTCAAACATCGAACTGCCTTGTATGGCGGCAAATTTTTTTGCTATACCGTGTAAAAAGGTGGGTACCAATTTTTGTATTAATGACAATCGTTCGTTCGTAGTTTTTGTAAGAGCCTCAAATACGTGATCTGTAATATTTTTTTCCCGTATGATAATCAAATTAGAGGAGCCTAGTTGTGCTTTTAAAGTTTTGATGTCCTCCTGAAGTCTAAAGTCAGCAAACAGGAAATAACCTCCCGGTTTTAAAACCCGGTGTACCTGAGCGAGAAATTTATCCATGTGGGGGTAGCCATGCGAGGACTCTACATTGAGGAGGACATCGAAACTACAGTCTTCGAAACTCAAATTTTCAGCATCTGCCTGCAAAAACTTAATGCTTTCATTCTGGTAACGCCGATTGCAAAATTGAACAGCCTTTTCATTTAAGTCTATTCCTGTGGCAGATCCCGGATGTAAATACCGGAACAAATAATCTAACCCACCCCCTCTGCCGGCACCTACTTCCAGTATATCTTTTCCTGAAATATCGACTCCGGTAGCTACCAGATGATATAGTTGCGCGGAATATCTGTTTTTCTCATCTGACACTTTGAGAGTGATGGGCTGCTCATTGTCTGCGTAGCCGTAGTTCATGAACATTACTTCTCCATTTTTGTCAAGGGTGCTGATATACCAGTACCATATCCTGAAAAAAATACGCATCAAAAAACTATTCACTTGCTACCAATTTTATCAAACCTTCTATTTTTCGCTCCATCAATATACAATAAAGGCAGTGCATATTGCGCCGGATTCATCCTTGTCCAGGGTGCCGTTTTTAAATCTCCTTCAATTCCTTATCTTTCCCACATGATCAGACCATATATCCTGGAAGAAACCAATTGGAAACAAGTCAAAACCACGGACTACGAAGTAGCTATCTTGCCCTGGGGAGCAACGGAGGCTCACAACTACCACATGCCCTATGGAACGGACAACTACCAGGTCAATCATATCGCACAGACAGCTGCAGCAGCAGCATGGTCAGCAGGCGCAAAAGTTTTGATCTTGCCAACCTTGAGTTATGGAATACAGACTGGTCAGCTCGACATACCCTTTAGCATGAATTTATTGCCCAGTACCCAGATGATCATTATGAAAGATATCTGTGATATTTTGGTCCGGTCTGGTTGTAACAAACTGGTTATCGTCAACGGTCATGGGGGGAATAATTTTAAAAATATAATCCGGGAGCTTTCTTTTTATTTTCCTTCACTGTTTGTATGTTCTGTCAATTGGTGGGAGGCTGTGCCGACCAAAGACTATTTTGATCAGCCAGGAGATCATGCTGACGAATTCGAGACCAGTAGCATGATGCATATCCGTCCTGATCTATTATTGCCACTGGAAGAAGCTGGTGACGGAAGTACCAAAAAATTCAAAATAGATGCTTTGCGCAAAGGATGGGCTCAGGCACAGCGTAGCTGGACGGCTATCACTAAAGATACAGGTTCCGGAGATCCATCCTTATCCACACCTGATAAAGGAAAACAATATACGGAAGCTTGTATCTCCAGGCTTTCTGATTTTCTTCAATCCCTTGCAAAAGCCGACCTGGAGGACCTGTATGAATGAAATGAATAGTTACTTTTGATGCTTTTTGATGATGTTGGTTGCATGCAAATCTTACCCTGCACTCGTCAGAATCCCTTCTGCCGATACGACCTCACCTGCTCTCAAGTTGGGAACTGACAATTAATCTGCGACGCCCATTGCTGTCATCACCGAGTTTAAAGAATCAACGAATGTCACCACCATCCATCGAGCTGACAAAGTGCACCTCTACCTCGTGGCGGAGGATATGGAAAGTGGCATTAGGCAAGCTAAACTGACAGGCCAGTTTGATTATCTATGGATTGATCCTTCTGCACCGGATCAGGTCACTAATTCGCATGGTAGTATCCCAGGTCAAACCATCCACCTCGATATGCTGACGCTTCAATCACTTAAAGAATGGATATTGGACGGAAATAGGCTATTGGCCAATTTTGAATGCGGAACAGGATTGGATTATTCCAAAGGAAAGTTTGAAAAAGTGGCATGGCCGTGAAACAATTGAAAGGATACCAGTAAGTCATCATTGACCATCCAGGTTTTACCCTAGACAATAGATACCGCTTATTTCTTCGGATTTCATCCAGCCCCTACTTGGAATTAACCGGTCGGGTAGCCCAAAAACTTGCCAATAAAGAACCTGTGATATTCATCAATGGGCCAAACAGGGCAGAAGCCAAACCCACGGTCGCTATTTTACCCATTTGCACTGCCAGTGCCGAAGCAAGTCCACCATTTTGCAAGCCGACTTCGATCGCTACTGTACGACAATCTTGTTCCGGAAGTTTGAATAATAATTTGGAGCTGAAGTAGCCGATTACAAAACCACCCAGGTTATGCAACAATACTGCTACCAATAATAATCCTCCTACGGTAGCCAGTGATTCGTGACCTGCAGCTGTAACCGTGACGATGACAAAGCCGATTCCCGCCATAGAAATCAAAGGGAGTACTTTTTGTAATCGTTTGGATAATGCAGGCAATAGGGCATTGATCCCTACACCCAATAAGATCGGTAGAATCACGATCTTGGTGATATCCCACATCATTTTCCACACATCAATATTGATATACCCTCCGCCCAAAAACTTCATAAAAAATGGAGTAAGAAATGGTGCTAACAAAGTAGCACACGAAGTAATCGTAATAGACAAGGCAACATTGGCTTTTGCGATATAGGCCATCACATTGGATGCAAGACCACTTGGGCTGCTGCCGATCAGGATGATACCCGCAGCGATCTCAGGAGGAAAATTGAACATTTTGGCAATACCAAATCCCAAAAAAGGCATGATGGCAAACTGGCACATCAGACCGACCAATACTCCTTTTGGATTTTGTATGACTCCTTTGAAGTCATCTGCAGACATGGTAGTCCCCATCCCAAACATGATCACTTGCAACATTGGCATGATGAGGGTAGTGAGCTTTATACCTCCAGCTTCTATAAATAAACCGGGAAAAAAATAAGCTACGATGACAGCTAGAATAATGAAGATGGTATAAGTATAGTTTTTCATGCAATCGATTGAATTGTGAACAAAATACAAAAGGTTTTTAGATATCGATACCCATTTTTTTCATCAGGAAGCTGGCATTGGCTGAGGTACAGACACCTTCTTTTATTTTATAATCAAATTTGAGTGTATCCTGATCGATATACGAATCGAAATAATAGTTTTTGACTGCCTCGTCGAATTGGTCTTTGAAGGTAGACAAAGCAGTATCATGGGAGGCGATGATGCCTACGGCGCCGGATTGGATCAATTGATGGATGAGTCCTCTGGACCCAAGTTTTCTATCTTCAGTATTGGTGCCACGGAGCATTTCATCTATCAGGATGATCACCTGTAGCTTTTGTTGAACTGCATCGAGTATGGCTTTGATTTTTTTGAGTTCTGCGTAAAAAGTAGATGTTTCTTCCTGGAGATTGTCTGAGATACGCATCGAGGTCATTACTTTTCCGGGACTGAGGATAAATGAATGTGCGTGCACTGGTGATCCTATCCCTGCCAGGATCATATTGGTACCTAAGGCTCTCAGGAAAGTACTTTTCCCCGCCATATTGGAGCCGGTGATCAAATCGATGCGATTAGGAGATTTCATGGTAAAATCATTGACCACAGCTTTAGATTTTGGCAACAACGGATGTGCCAGCCCTTTTGCTTCTAATACAAACCACTCATCCTGGATTTCAGGATAGGCCCAGTCGGGATGATTGTGTGCAAGATTGGCAAAGGAGTTTAGTGCTTCTATTTCTGCCAGTGCTTCAAACCAGTGTTGAATATCTCCTTTAAATTCTTTTCTCCAGGCGATCAGTGCTATCCAGTTTTGCAGATCCCACCACGTAAAAAAATTGAGCGGGATATGTACTATGGGGTTGAGTCTGTAGTCGTACCGCTCCAGGATGAGTCTTAATTTTTTGATACTGGCAGCAGAGGAATGAGGCTTTTTGACTTTTTGAGCGATGTCCTGCAACAATGGATTGATGAAGGATTCTTGTTCTATCGCTTCAATACAGGGGAGTAAAGTGGACAGCTCTTTAGAGATACGATCCAAGTGTTTGAACCATTTATTCGCTCGAAATGCAATGAACCCTATTACTCCAAACATCAGCAATACAAAAAGGGTATACCTGTTGATCGAAATGCGGTGAAAAGCATATGCCAGCGTAACAGTGATAGACAACATAGATAAAATGACGGCAAAAACTTTTTTTAATAAAAGCTCCTCAGAAAGATCTTTCTGGCCAATCCAATCCGTCAATAAGTCCTGCGTTTGTTGTCTGACAGGATGTTGCATTTGGATCGCCATCAATAACTGACGCCAATCCAATTTGGCGCTCAATTCCTTAAGTGCCTCCTGACGCAATAAAATCTGAGTCTTGTTGTTTAGACTACCAAGCATATGAGCCACCTTATCTGACCCTTGCTGAGAAACAGAGCGATTGATATATTGGTACAAAGAGCCGGGTCCAAAGATATCCAAATCATTATCCTGACCAGGTATTTTTGAGATATATTGATCGCCAGCAGGACGATCAGCGTACTGGCCTGACAATACGGCGTGCTCATTTTGATTGATGAGCAAAAGATTTTTATGCAATATCAGACTGTTTTCGATGTGTTTTGATTTTGAAACCAAAAATAGAAATATGACAATGATAACAGGCAGGCCCCCAGCCAAAAAAAGCGTGTAGTTCCACAAATAGATGACCGAGGCGATGCCGATGACAAAAGTCAGAAGTCGGGCACGGCCGATCAGTTGACTTTGGTGGGTAAGAGCGTTGATAATGGATTGAAACCGATCGATTCTTTGATTATAATTAACTGACATTCTTTTGTGTGATCTACTGGAGTTTAAGATTAGCTTTGAACAAAATTACTTTTGTCCAATTTAAGCTCGCCATGCCAGCGATAGGCAGTGATGGATTCAGATTTTGCTACGCCAAAATCAAGGCAACAGATGTTTTTTCCCAATAAGCGGGGATGCCCACTCAAGTTATAATGACCAAAAAACACCGGAACAGCCTTTTCAAGATATTTCAGATCTAAACTTATCAAATTAGAAGGGACCTTATAATTAGGGAGCTTGCTTTTGGCTTGCGTGGATAGTTGTCTATAGGTTTTGCCATGGTGATCCTCCCACCATTTCACCCGTGTAAATCCGCGGCGCACAGACTCTGCGTCCAGTCCCCTCTTATTCCTGGGTAATGGGATCTCTACCCCTTTTAAGATAATATTGAGGGCTTTATTTTCCTGGTCCCGGGATTGAAAAGTTTTGATTAACAATTCTCTATTGAGTTTATTGTGTGGAAAATGTTTTCTCACATAGTCAATACTCTCCTGGTGCCAACAGGCATGAACTACCCTAAAATCTTCAAATTCTAAAAATAAAGGCAGTGAAAACATCCAATCTATATAATCATGTAGTTCCGCCTCGGCATTTTTAAAACTTTCTAAGACCGGTACCAATTGCAGGATGTTGCGGATATTATGGCTCTGCAGGGGTTTGTTATGATCGTTGAGGCAGAAAAAAGCCATCAGATTAAGCTCATGATTCCCAAGTATGGCTTTCGCATGTCCCGATTGGACCATAGGTCTGACGATCTCCAACACTGCTTTTGAGTCCGGACCGCGATTGATCAGGTCACCAACGAAGATGGCTTTTCGTTTTTCGTGTTGGTACAATCCTTTTTTGGGTTTATATCCAAGCTTGTCCAAAAGCTTGATCAATTGTAAGGCATGTCCATGAATATCTCCTATTATATCAAACATAGCTGGTCCGTTTTTAGAATTTGGACCGATCAGGGCAAAGATATAGATCTCCTTATACTTTAACCAAAGTAGTGTTGGAATACCTTAATTGATTGAAAATTGAGGCTCTGGGGAGAGGCCTAAAAAGCATTTTACAGTTGTCCTTATTGGTTGTACTTTTGGCAAATGCAAAAAATTATTTGTTTCGTGCTCTTTTCCATCGCCGGCCTGATGGCAAATCCATTGGCAGGGCAAGCCGACTATTTTTTAGTAGTAGGTACCTATTCGACAACTCCCTCTGATGGTATTGAGGTTTTTAGCTTTGATAGCCATAACGGGGCTTTTCAGTTCGTGCAAAAGACTGCTGCAAAAAATCCTTCTTTTCTAGCTATTTCTCCGGATCAAAAGCACTTATATGCTGTTGGTGAATCGGGTCAGCCAAGTGGTGGAATCGTATCTTCTTATACTCTAAATGCATCCAATGGGCATCTGGAGTGGTTAAATAGCCAATCCTCGATGGGTAATCATCCTTGCTACGTTTCTGTACATAAATCAGGGCATTGGATAGCTGCCTCTAATTATTCCAGTGGCAACCTGGTATATTATCCCACCGCTGCTGATGGCTCACTCCAGGCTCCGATCAACATTCAGCATCAGGGTAGCAGTGTAGTCAAAGGTCGCCAGGATGGTCCTCATGCTCATTCTGCGGTATTTTCTCCTGACTATAAATACTTGCTGGTCCAGGATCTGGGTATGGACAAAATTATGATCTATCCCATCGATGGTACCGGCAAGATCAATCAAAATAAACCGAGTTTTTATAAAACAAAACCCGGGGCAGGTCCCCGTCATCTGGAGTTTCATCCCAATGGCAAGTGGGCTTATCTCATGGAAGAGCTCTCTGGCAATTTGACAGCACTTTCTTATAGTAAAGGTAAATTGAAAGAACTTAACTCTCTCAACGCGTATCCATCAGACTACAAAGGACCTTATGGATCAGCCGATGTACATGTATCGCCTGATGGGAAATATGTATATGGGTCTAATCGGGGTGAATCCAATACGCTGGGTATCTTCAAAATAGATCAGTCTAATGGCAAAATATCGATGGTAGGAACTCAGTCCACCCTGGGACAAATGCCCAGAAATTTTAGTTTTGATCCTACGGGCAATTATCTGTTGGCAGCCAACCAAAATAGCAATGATGTAGTGGTCTTTAAAGTGAATAAGGATACCGGGTTACTCACAGATACCGGTACCAGGCTGACAGTCAACAAACCTGTTTGTCTTAAATGGGTTAAAAAACAATGATGGGAAAGTGATAAGTGAATTGCACGAATTAGCAACCTTAATATGTCCTTTCCTAAAAGCAACAATTTGAAGCTTTTGACCTTTTACCTATTCAAGTCTACCTATTAAAAGTTATTGGATGATTTCTAACCTGAAATCAAAGTAACCATGCTCAATTCTTTAGCGAGCTGATGAATGGCGTGTTCTATTTTTTGAGTTTGTTTGAACGAAGGAAACTTGTTTCCGGAAGAGTACTGACGAAGTAATGAGGCATTTATGTTAGTTAATTGAGCAATCTTTGATTGGTTTAGAAATTTAAAATTGTCAAAAAAAGCACTGATATCGTACGCATGATCTAATTGTTCAATATTCATATCATGAAATTGATTCAAAAGAGCTTTCATTTTTAAATCTAATTCACCTACGGTTTCTGCTGAATCAACAATCAGATTGTCTTCAATAAGGATACGACCCCAAAATTTTTTATCAGGCCCTCTTTCGATTATTAATTGTATTTTTTTCATGGTATATTTATATAGCTATTTTAATCCAGCTTGCTTCAAGATTGAATTTACAATTCCTTTTGGCATGTCTCCTGAATGGATGGGTATAGTAACTTTTCCTTTTTTTATTGGATGAATTAATTGAAGATGACTGCCTTTTTGAGATATCTTCAACCATCCATCTTTATAAAGTATTTTTAAAATTTCCCGGGCAGTCATCATCAAAGGTAACATATTTGTTACTTAATTTAGATGTTTATTTTTGGATAACATCCTTAATGGCAAGATTTAAATAAAGCCCTATATTCAATTCATGAACAAGATATTTTTATCAATAGCTTTGTTGTCTTTATCCTATTTGTCCCAGGCTCAGACAGGACGCTATATATATGTAGCCGAGGATCAGGGGTGGATCTATATCTATGATATTGAAAATCAACATCAATTGGTCAAAAAGTTTGAAGTGCCCGGTACAGGAGAATACAAAGGCGTCAGTGCCGATGCAACACGGGGCAGGCTATATCTTAGTTCTTATACCAATGATCAGTTTGTATGTGTAGACCTACGGACTGAAAAAATATTGTGGTCGATTCCGATCATTGGTTATCCTGACAGCCATGCCCAGACTCCGGATGGCAAATATATCTACCTCCCTAAAAGACATGCCCGGAGTTGGGATGTAATAGATGCAGACCAGGGCAAGATCGTCGCCAATATACCCATACCTTATGGCAATCCTCACAATACCTGGGCCAGTAAAGATGGCACCAAAATGTATCTGGCAGCCCTTGGCAATGAATATCTATATGTAGCTGATGTTAAGACAAATAAAATAATCAGCCAGGTAGGCCCGTTTCAGCCCAACCAGGAGGACCCCTGGGGATGGACGCAGAAAAAGCACAATGGGCCCAAAGGGATCAGGCCTTTTGCGGTATCCAATGATGATCATTATTGTTATGTCAATCTGGATGGTGTGCTGGGCTATGAGATCGGTGATATCACTACCGGCAAACGGATAGGTCGGGTAGATGTAGCAGGGTTTGAATTAAAACGTGGAGGCCATCTCACCACCAGTCATGGGGTAAATTTTCCGCCTGATGAGAAAGAAATCTGGGTTTCCAATGATTCCGGACCTTTTATCCATGTCTTCGATGCCACTGTCAATCCGCACCATAAAATAGCAGATATACCGCTCTCCGGCCGCAATGGATGGATCACTTTTAGCATACCTGGCGATTATGCATATGCAGCCAGTGGGGATGTGATTGATGCAAAAACCAAAAAAATCGTTGCCCACCTGGTAGTCAGTGAAAAGCTGTTGGAAATCGATTTCAAAGACGGCAAGGCTGTACAGGCTGGTACCAGGTAAGCCTCAGTTATGGTTGATAAATGGCTAAATAACAGGAATCTCTGAGTGGCTCACCAAAAGAATTGGACGCATTGTGAAGTCTCCTGATCTCAAGAGTTAGGGGTCAAACCAATTATATGGTGATCTACTGTTTTAATTTAGCGGTGATGTTAAAGTCCTGAAGCACTGCATCGAGAATGGGCTCATCCCCTTTTTGATATTTCTCCCGGAGGCGATATCCATAGAATCTGCTGAAAGTATCCCAATAGCTTGCTGTAAAACCACCCCTGACATCTTTGATCAGATCAAAAAAGGAGACATCAAGCTCTCTTTCTATCATTTTGATCATCACCTTGCCCTGGGTCCTGGTCATATTTTTAAAAGTCTCCTTGTAATCGCTTTTATACTCTTTATTGAGATCACGGATGAATTTTTTTCTTTTTCCGCGTTTAAGATCCTCCGTTTCTTCTTTTATTTTCCGAAAGACCTCGATAGCTTCTTTGGCAAAAGGATAGACATCAGCAGCGTATCTTTTATAGCGCATGTATAACCGATAATCATCATAACTATTAAAACTCCTTGGCGAAGAGATATTTACATCTTGCAGATCTGCCATATATAAGGTATCATCCCCATTGATCAATAATTTTACGACTTGACCCTGGACTACTTTTTTTACCTCCAGATCTGCTTGTGTAGCAGCTGGCCCCTGTACTTGCGCAGGTGTAGGTATGGATGATTGAGCCTGTACAGCCTGTAAACTGACAGAAATAATAACATAAATCAGGAACCACCGCCTATACATTGTGCTTAAAACATGCGAACTTCGCGCAAAAGTTTGACTCCCATCAAATCTTAATACTTTAATAACTAAATTCTCGTTGTTAGTCATGCGTGGATACGATCTTTATTCTCATAAATGATGCAAAGTAAATCAGGCAAAATTGGTTTTATTTTATGGATTGTAGGCACACAAATTCTAACTGCGCAATATAAAATCGAAAAATTGGGGCCTGAGATCAATTCAGACCAATATGATGAGATCTCACCGGTAGTCACCCGCAATGGCCGGACCCTTTATTTTACCCGGATAGGGACCCCTGAGTTTAACCGTACCCTGATACAAGACGAGGTGGATTTGTCTAAGACACTGACGGAAAGGGAATATTTTGACATGCTTCGATCTGTTTATTCTCAGATCGCTGAGAAAGATGTGCCCAATCCGGTCTCTTCCAATATCAACCAGGATATATGGGTAGCTGACTCCAGAGACCAACTGTTTGATCGGGTTTATCAGCCGGGTTTTCCACTCAATAATGCCTTGCCCAACAGTGTTTGTTCACTTTCGCCGGATGACAATACATTGGTGATCATCAATCATTTTAGCAGGGATGGTAGCATGTTCAAAGGTTTTTCTTTTATGGATCGTAGAGCAGATGGTTCATATTCCTTTCCTGATCCGATCTATGTACATGATTTTTACAGTTATTCTCCGGAAGTGAATATCAGCATGAGCAAGGACGGAGATGTGATCATTTTATCATTGAAAAGAAAAGAAGGCTTTGGCGAGAATGATTTGTATGTAAGTTTTAAATTGAAATATAATCTATGGAGTGAACCAGTGAATCTTGGTCTAGTCATTAATACACCGGCACGGGAGGTCACTCCTTTTCTATCAGAAGACAAGACCAGGTTATTCTTTGCGAGTAATCGTCCCGGAGGGAAGGGGGGAATGGATATTTATGTAAGCCGAAGACTGGATTATTCCTGGACCAAATGGACCGACCCTCAACCCCTGGCAGAGCCTATAAATTCTATTTACGATGATAGTAACCCCATCATGATAGAACCCAATACCTATATCTACTTTACTTCTAAAAGGGATGGCACCAGTGATATCTTTAGAGCTGACCTAAACCCCGTCGTCAAGCTCGACCAATCCATCACCTTGCGGGGTACGATTAAAAATAGTTTGACCCAGGAGCTCATGACCGCAGACCTGTATTATGGCCCGAGTCGACTGCCGACCTCAGATCTATTTGTGAAAACAACAGATGGTAAGTTTGAGTTGACCGTAGAAAAAAAAGATCTACTGAGGTTGTCTCCGCGAAAAATCGGATTCGTCGGAAAAAATCAATTGGTGGATGTATCGATATTAGCCCAATCTAAAACCCTGATTTATGAGATAGACTTTTATCTCACTCCCCTTGAAAATGAACAAAAAGTAGAGCTTCAAAATATTTACTTCGAGCGAGGTACACCTGAAGTATTGGCTTCCTCCTTTCCTGAACTGGATAAGCTGGCCAATCTCATGAATCAAAACAAAAGTATGCAGGTACGGATAGAAGGTCATACAGATAGTGTAGGCATCGCTCACGAATTGTTGGACTTGTCAAGGTCCAGGGCAGAATCGATCAAAAAATACCTGGTGATCAACAAGCATATAGGTTCAGACAGAATCAACACGGTCGGTTATGGTGGCACCAGACCTATTTCTCCAAATAACTCTGAATCAAACAGATCTAAAAACCGAAGGGTGGAGATATACATCACCCAATCTGACCTAAGCAAAAAAATAAAATTGAGTGACTTGCCAGATCCCATAGTCAAGCCAATAGGCCAGGATGGACAGGTAATTACTTCTGCTGAGGAAATGGAATTTGTTCCCGAATTAAAAGAAGAGAAACCAAATCAGGCAGTATCCGAAAGCCCCTTCCCTCCACCAGTGAACCCTCCCGCGGTCACCCTGCATCATTTTGGAGACATAATTTTTATACCCAATCAACTGGCAATCAAAGAATCTTCTTTTGTGGAGATTAGAAAACTGGTAGATCACCTTATCAATAATGGATCTAAAAAAATCACCCTGGTAGGGATGTGTTCTAAAACCGAACTACTGTCTGATCCCGGTAAATATGCACTGCAAAGAGCTATGGGTGTAAAAGAATACCTTATTTTTAAATCAATTGATGGTGCACGTGTCACTGTAGATGAGTCTCAGACCAGTCTATCTGAGTTTGCAGGAGTAAAGATTTTAATCACTGAATAATCTTTCTGACTCATCTCCACCGATATGCAATTCCAATGGAATGTATGGAGCCAGCCAAATGGTAATTAGCCAGGCCATAATCAATATCAAGCCTGGAAAGGTGGATGCCAAAGCCTCCGGCAAAGCCTGATAGGCCACGATAGGACAAATCTTTAAGTTCCTGGTGACGCTGGTGATGATAGCTCAGTCTCAATCTAAGCGGGGCATATTTGCCGAGCAATATTTCAGTACTGAAGATCAAATGTCGAAACAAATTATCAACTCCTTGAGAAAAGGCCGAAGGAGCAGCTGCAGGCTCTCCAAATATCGAGACTTCGTTACTTACAGATTCATATCTCAATTGCCATCGGTTCAGGTCATGAGCACTGATCGTGAAAATCACGGGTACATGTTCTAAGCGTTGAGAATAGCCTAGTAATATGTCCAGGGGTAATGACTCTCGTGTGTCTTGATACAGATCCCACTGAGTACCCATATTTCTTATAGTCAAGCCCATAGATTGCCTGCCATCTTTAAAGGTATAGAGTGCTCCGAGATCGATACCAAGTCCGCTACTATTATAGGACTCAAGTTGTGAAAAAATATATTTGAGATTGATACCTATACTCAATGGGTCAAACAATTTTTTGGAAGCACCTATCAGCATGACCATTTCACTGGCATGGAAAGTGCCGGTTTTATTGCCGTATTCGTCTGCAGCAGTAAGATCACCATGTTGGAGATATTGAAATCCTCCTATCAAGGTGATATTTTCCTTCAGAAGATGATGGGCAACGCCTATGTTGGAATATCCTGAACCTCCATAATAAAAGCTTTGGTTAAAGTGAATACTCCTGGTGCTGGAGAGGGACGCTATAGCAGGATTGAATTGTGCCAGTACGATATCACTATCCCTTACACTGATATAGTTTCCTCCGAGAGCAGCGGTCCTGGCTGAAGGAGCCAAAGTAAGTACCTGAAATACTGACTTCCCTCCTGATTGTGCCCTTAGATCTATTATCATCAACAAACTTACCAAGGCAACTAATACCACTAAGGCTCTTGTGTTAATCCTCATATAAATTTCAAAAATACCATAAAAGGACTAATAGATAGGTTAAAGAAAATTCATGCTTAGTCGACGCGAGACGGGAGAAATAAGTAAATAATATTTAATTTAGAGCACATGCAGACACTTAAAAGAATAATGATCATCCTATTATCCGCTTTTGCCGGAGCATTTTTAGGTATGAAGTTGTATTCGGCGTTTGCAGATAACCAATCAGGTTTTGTGGGATCGGCTATGCTGTTTTGGACAGGTGTGATAGGCATGGTAGTCGGGATAGTAGCTGGATGGAGCAGCATCAAAAAATTAGATCATAAACAACACAACATCTTGCTTGCAGGTCTCTTTATTCTGACAATAATCATTATCGGATGGGTAACTTATAGAATGTCTTTATCGGGAAAAGCGAATGAGGTGGGATCGATCGACCAGGAATCTCCATCCTTTTTTTCAGCAGTTTCCAGGCACGATCATATTTTTATACAAAAGTCTGATTCGACGATGGGCATGGGACTTGCCAAACCTGGGCTGTCTGATCAGAGAAAATTATATTTTTACCAACAGAGCTCACCCTCCGTTTCGGAGGTTCGATATGTGGTCTTTGATAGTCTACTAATATCCCTTGGCTCACTCAATTATCAAATAGATTATGCTCCTGCCTGGTTTTATCCAGAACATTTAAAATTGGACTATGATATTTTTTACCTAAAAACTAAAACGATCACTCGGAATTATTTAGAAGTCATCGGCAATAAAATCACAGGCCAAACTATATGGATAGATTCTGAAAGTGCCGAATATCTTGAATGGCCCGGCTTTCTATTGAATGTATATGCTGTATCCATGCTGGACCCCGTGCACCATCCGATCAAAGCAAAACCAGTCGACAATGCCAGTGTGGTGAAGATTCAGGATCTAGATAACTTAACGCTGCAGCCTATCGCTATACAAGGTGAATGGATGGAGGTGCTATTAGTAGATAACGATGATAAACCGATTTCCAAAGGGTGGATCCGATGGAAGAAAAATGATAGAATGTTGATCTCTTATTCGCTACTAAGTTGAATCGTGTGACTTTATTTGTTCAATCGCCATTTTAAGGTAGCCATGACACTGCGCAAAGGCCCTGAGTTATAAAATCGGTTCACAGCGGCATTGATATCCGGCCCAGAACTGTAGTCAGCATTTAAAAGATTTTCGCCAGATACTCCAATATTCAGAGTTTGGGTCAAATCATACACCATATGTGCATTAAGAAGCTGATAGGCAGGCAATAGAAATGTATTGGCATCATTGAGGGGCAAGGTAGATTGGTAATACCAGGTTATTCCAATATTGGTTTTAGGGATTCCCCGCCAATTTAGCTGGCTGGATACGGTATGAGCAGGCACTCCGGTCACATCGAGCCCGCTGAAGTCAGTAGTGCGTTGTTTATAACTGACGAATTCATAAGGCTGCCAGGCAGTAGTCGCAGACCAACTTAAGGTTTTATAATCATATTTTAGCCAAGCCTCAGCTCCGGTGATATCGGCGCCACCGGCATTGACAAAATATTCCACTCCGGCAGCATCATTTCGTCGCACAATGGCATTTTTCAACTGCATAGTGTATACATTGATATTATAGGACCAGCGTGGCCCATAAGATTTTAAGCCCAATTCAAGATTCCAACCGCTTTCAGGCAGTAGTTGATCATTGTATTCTCCGGAGGAGGGCCTGATCTCGGCGACGGTAGGTGGAGAATTACCCTTGGCAGCTGAAATGAATATACTCTTACGATTAGAGATGCTGTACGACATAGAAATCCTGGGCATCAGGACTGAACCACTTTGTTTTTTGATAAAAGAGGAGGCACTTCTGTCTTTGTATTGAAATGTTTGTTGATTAAGGCTCAGTCCAGCCAGCCATTGCCAACTTCGATGGTTGACTTGTAATTGGGTGAATACATTGTTTTGGCTAGAATTGATATTGGAGGCCGCCTGAAGCGTATCGATCTTGCCTTTATTATTTCCAAAATTTTTGATCAAATTGGCCTGGCTCAGATATTCCAGTCCGGTGATCCACTCCATATTGCCATGCGGAGTAGGATTGAAATATTTAATCTCCGGTTTGATAGAGGCATTTTTCTCAAACCTTACTTCGTAATTAGTGATAAAAGGGTTTCTAAAATCAGTATACCACAGACTGGCTTTTGGGTCTATACTCCACTTAGGTGATAGGTCGTATCGGTAGCCGGCCCCAATCATGGTAGTTTTATTATTGATACTGGCGTGTTGCTCTACGGCCCCTGGCAGACGACCCGCTGCTGGTCTAGCTTGCCTTGGATCCGCCGTTTTCTGATCCAAATTTAATCCTCCGGGAGTTTCGTAGAAAAGGTCTCCATAGAGTTGGAATAGCTTCAAGTCAGACCTGGTGGTATGATAAGATTGTGAGGCAAATATAAGATCCCGATCCATAGCAGATTGCTGCCGATAGCCTTGGCTTTGTTGGTGATTCTGGAAGACTTGAACCTTCCATTTTTTATACTGATGATGGAATTTTATAGATTCCTGCCACCGGGAGTAGGAACCCAACGATAGAGATAATTGATTCACTTCATCATCAGTAGACAGCAGTAATGCACCTCCGGACCCTGCACCATACATACTGGAAGCCGGGCCTTTGAGTAGTTCGGCTTTGGAGATCAGCTCCGGGCTCAACAACTGCAGATAGGTATTTCCTCCACCGTCTGAGAGAGAAAATCCATCCAGGTAGACTTTTACATTTCTAACTCCAAAGGGAGACCTTAAGGTAGAGCCCCGGATGCTTAAGCGATAACTGCCTGGTGATCGCTCTTCAAGTCTCACTCCGGGTGCATGGTTAAAGACTGAAGCCAGTGAAAAAGAATGGTCTACATGGAGGGTATCCTTAATAACCTGTAATGCTGCAGGTATCCTGATCAAATCACTCCGATTTGAATAAGCGCTGATGTGAATTTCTGGTAAATCGGTTGATACGGAGGACAATGTATCTTGAGCCAGACTTTTTATGGGCGAGGTAAAAAAGAACACGCAAAATAAGATGGTAGGAGTGAAAATTTTATACATTTTTCGTGCTCAATTAAACATCATTAATATTCTAAAAAAAAATAATAGGCCAAAGCTTTTAGATTAAATTTTCAAAGTGCAATATCTACTTGATCGGGACCTTCACGCCCCATCCAATATTAAATAATCCTACGCCTAAATTGCTGTCTTGCAACCCTTCTGGAGTATTTGCCAAGGCTCCAGCATAACTTAGATCTATGCCAAATTTAACTTTGCGCCCAAATAAAACGCCTATTGAAGAACCTAAGTAATTGACATTGCCCTGACCAAAAATCCCTTGATTGATAAATCTTGGAGTCAGGTACCAGGCTATTCTTTCGGAAGGATGTAATGAAAGATATAAAGGAAGATGGAATTGATGTACAAATTCGCCTGCCAAAAAACCTCCGGCTGCACCTCCTATAGCGAGCTCAAATTTTGACTGCTGATCCCCTACCAGCTGTTGCTTGACATCAAATACAAATGTAAGGCCGGTACTGAGCTTCAGACCCAGGTCCGTTTTCTCGCCGACACCATATCGTCCCCAAAGTTCTACTACGCCCCCTCCGTAACTTCCACCATCAAATCCATCGCTAATCCCTGCGACATTGATACTGGCTCCAAATTCGCCTTCGTTTTTAGGAGTGGTGCGAGCGGATTGAAAGGAAGATATCTGGGCGCAGGAAGAGACCAGGATCAATCCCAACAGAAAAAATGAAGTACGTGTGATAGCCATATTTGTTTTCCGAAAAATGATGGTGAAGCGTCAAATATATAGAAGTTTCTGCTTAGGATTTTATCCATTCATAGCACGGACTATTATTTTATTTTATTCCGGTGGGCAATACATCCAAAAATTCCTATATTCGACCGAATAAAAAACCTTAATTGTAAAACTTATGATCAATAAAAATCGATTATTCATGGCAAGTTGTTTTGCCTTGATCACTACTGCATTCGCTTTTGCCATTCGCGCGGGTATCATGAATGACCTGTCCAGTGCTTTCAGCTTGTCGGATACTCAACTTGGATGGATAAACTTTATGGGTGCTTTTGGCTTTCCGATAGCGACCCTGGTAGGCGGTCCATTATACAATTCTATCGGGCCAAAGAGGCTTGGGTGGGTAGCATTCTTCTGTCATTTATTAGGGATTACTTTTAGTATCCTGTCACATAGTTTTATGCCTTTATTTCTCTCCACCTTTTTTGTCAGTTTTGGTAACGGTATGGTAGAAGCTGCATACAACCCGATGATCTCTGACATGTATGAAGACAATAAAGCTACCATGCTCAATCGATTCCATGTATGGTTTCCAGGAGGTCTTGCCATCGGATCTTTGGTAGCATTGTTTATAGCCAATATGGGCGGTACCTGGCAGATGAAAATCGCTGTCATGTATATTCCTTTGGCTATATATGGATTTTTGTTTTATGGGCAGCAGTTTCCAAAGACTGCCAATGAGATGGACAAAGCGAGTACTGCTTCGAACATGAAAGCTATATTTTCATCCCCATTGTATTTGTTTATGCTGGCTTGTATGGTACTTACCGCCACCACAGAGCTCGGTACTCAATCGTGGGTGGAGCGTATCCTTGGTGCTACTGGTGCTCAGCCTTTAGTGGTATTATTTCTTGTGACCGGCTTGATGGCCATCGGCCGATTATTTGCAGGTCCTATCATCCACAGATTAAGCATACCTGGTGTTTTACTGGGTTCAGCTATTGTATCTTTAGCAGGCATCTATCTTATGAGCGTAGCTTCAGGTGGAATGGTGTATTTGGCAGCGATCATGTTTGCCATCGGGGTATGTTTTTTCTGGCCCAATATGATATCCTTTGTAGCTGTTTATTTGCCAAAAACAGGAGCTTTGGGAATGTCACTCATCGGTGGAGTAGGGATGGTAGGTTTGGCCATATGTCAGCCTATCATTGGAAAGTGGCTAGATACTGAAAAGGCCCAGGCAGTCGCTAGTGGTCTGACCGGTGATGCTATGGAGCTTGCTGCAGGAAGAGCTACTCTGGATAATATTGCCTGGTTTCCGATGATCCTCATTATTGCATTCGGTCTGCTGTATTTCTTTAGAGATAAGTATTCAGCCGGAGTAAAGGCATCCCATTAAATAATATTTTTTTATAAGAAGGCCTTGAAGTAAGTTGATTGCTTCAAGGTTTTTTTTTGTCCAAACAAAAATTAGCCTTAAACCATATTATATTTAGAACAAAGAGTAAATTGCTCTTCGAAGGAAAATGGAAAGACTATTTCTTTGACTTCTTACAAAAAGATACTACTGCTTAATTTATTACAGTCTTATGATAGAATCACTACGCAATTGGTACAACGCTTCCTTTAACGATCAAAAATATGCTGCCTATCTAAAAGCAGTGTCGGACTCTTTGGGTGAGTCAGCTCAATTTCACCTTGCTGAGACCCCTGTTTTTATCCCCAAAGACTTTAGGGTAAAGTTGCTCCAAGCGTGTGAAGACTTGATAGATACCATCGTGGCCCCACAATTTTTAAATACTTCCGAAAAAGCGATTCTACCGGACCTGAGATTCGCCAATGATCCAGGTTATTGTCCTACTTTGATCTTTGATTTCGGCATCTGCCAGGACGATCAAGGGGTGATCAATCCTCAATTGATTGAAATGCAGGGGTTTCCTTCATTATATTGTTTCCAGGTCATTGAAGCGGATGCATACCGGCAGGCTTTTGATATACCTATGGAATATGACAATTTCGTAAATATTTCCAAAGAAGAATATCTCTCTTTGCTTAAAAAAACCTTTGTAGGTGATACTCCTGTCGAAGAAGTGGTATTGATGGATTATCAGCCAGAGTCACAAAAAACCAGGATCGACTTTGCAGCTACTAAAAAACTATTGGGGATCGATGCGGTTTGTATCACGAGGGTGATGCAGGATGGGCGTCAGTTATATTATGAGAAAAATGGTATAAAACAAAAGATATCCAAGATCTACAATCGGTTGATTTTTGATGAATTTTATTCTATGAATATTCCTCATGTCGATATGCGCCAGGACCTGGATGTCACCTGGATACCTCATCCGAACTGGTTTTGCAGGATATCCAAGCACACTTTACCTTATATTAAAAGTGATTTTGTGCCTGAGACCACCTTTGTATCTGATCTTAAAAACATTCCTGATGATCTCAGCCAATATGTACTCAAGCCGGTATACTCGTACGCGGGTATGGGTGTCGTCATCGATGTAACCCAAAAAGATATCGAAAACATCAAAGATCCCAATGAATGGATTTTGCAGAAAAAAGTCCACTACCACCCAATCATTAAAACACCGGATGTGCCGGCAAAATGTGAGATTCGCATGATGGCCATTTGGGAGAGTCCTGACAAAAGACCCAGAGTAGTCCACAACCTAGCCCGACTGAGTAAAGGAAAAATGATAGGAGTGCGATATAATGCCGATTTTAAGTGGGTAGGATCCTCCTCCTGTTTTTTTGAATCTTAAGTCCGATATTGAGTAATGGAATCTGTATCCTTAGTGACCTCTGTTCCGGACCTGCATACTGCAAGGATTTGTGCTGCAGCCGGTGTGCCTATGATCTCTTTGGTCCAGACTCATCCCAATCTTATTGAAATCAGAGATTGGTTGGAAGGAACAGAAGTGTTTGTTCAAATCACAGATCCGGATTTGCCCTTGCCTTTAGTAGATCATCTGATCATCCCTTTTGAATGGTATGATGCTTTTTCATTTATAGACAAAAAAGTATTTTGGATTACAGATGATCACACGATCTCCAGGCCAGATGGCATGATCTACACGAGTCTATACCAAAATCCGCCTCCCACCGGTCAAGATTTGAAATTATTTCCTTACTATGAAGGCTGTCTCTGTGCTGTATGGTTAGACTATCAATCGGATTACAAGAGCTTTGAAAGGCTTTTTTTATCGTAGTTATCAGCCCTGTTAGCGATATACATCAATAGATAGTATTGAATCAAATTTTGCCTCGATATCCTACAAGATTAATCAACAAAAGCATGCTTTTTCCAACGGATATTTATTAAAATGGCGCCAAAGACAATACTGACAGTAATAAAAGTGAAAACCCACCCTATGATCGGTGTCGATCCAATCATTTTGAACACGACGAAAAACCCAAAAGCCAATAAAACCACCTGCCAAAAATTATATTGTTTGCCATACTGTATCATAAACCATTGCGCTGAGGTCACTGCCACGATGCAACTGGCCAGAATGATCAAGGAGATAAGCGCAAATAATAGGATCAAGCCGATCGGTAATCCAATGACGGTAACAAAAGTAATGAGGATGGTTATTGGCAATCCTATAAAAAATAAGAGCCCCCACAAGAATGATTTCAGCGTCATAGTTTGAGTAGTGCCCACGGCTTGTCTCAAGACAGGAGCAAAAAAATATTGAATGAGCATAATCATGAGCAGGGCTGTACCCAGATACCACCACAAAATCATTAAGGATCCCCAGCCCAATTTGTACCAGGTCGCTTCAGACATTTTTAAACTCGAATCGAATATCGTCTGAGTCGGAGGTCTCAATGCTTCTGTGAAATTAGGGGTAGGGCCAGGTACCCAATAGGTTATATTCCCATTAAAGACAGTTTTTGATCCACATTGGATACTTTCGGATGCAGCCAGCGTGCCATTTCCATCGACAGTTCCCAGGATGGATATGGTAGCCCCCTTGATATTCATATCTTTTTTTACGGTGCCATGGAGCTTAAACTCGTTCACACCAGCTTTTAAAATGCCATTTACGGTACCATTTATTTCGACATTTCCTGCTCCTATGATGAGATCGCCTATTTGAGCTTGCTCGTACAATACCAGTGACCCACTCCCTATCAATACATCACCAGCGATGGTATTATAAATTTTAATGTCCCCCGCGCCAGCTCTGAGATCTTGTGCGATATATCCCTGGAGGATGATGGTACTTCCTGCCATCAATACATCCCCAAAAATGCTGTCATTGATTGTGATGGTGCCTCCTGCCACAGTGAGGTCACCATATATTGGAGCATTGATAGTTATAGTGCCTCCGGAGATATATACATTTTCATGAATTGGTTGAGATAGGATCACTGTATTACCATATTCAATTTTTAAGGCTGATACCAGGGAAGGTAAAGCTAGAAATACTACCAGCCATATCATTTTAGGTATCGAATAAGCATGGTTTTTCATAAGGCATTGATTTATCATATTCTTTATGAGGTTAAATCAGTGTGTTCGCCTTGATAGTTTCTTTAATTTCAGGTGCTGATCTACCCATCAAAGTTGAACTTAAACCCAATACCTTGACCTGATGATCATATCTGGTTTGGCTGATCCATATCAATGTATTTATGCTGTCAAGAATATTTTGATTTGAGACATTATAACTATTTTTGGCACCATGCTCAATCAATCAAGTTTTCGACATGTGAGTTACCTATGGGAAGAAACCAAAGCGTTGGCTCTAAAAGATGAAGTAGATCTTTTTATCTATCGATCCAATCTGCTGGGTGCTGATCTGCGATTGACCAATTATGGAGGTGGTAATACATCGGTAAAAATCCAGGACAAGGACCCATTGACCGGAGATCCTGTCGAAGTGATGTGGATCAAAGGTTCTGGTGGTGATATCGGCACCTTAAAAAAATCTGGATGTGCTGCTCTATACCTGGACAGACTTCTGGCTCTGGAGCGGGTATATCGTGGACTGGAGCATGAAGACGAAATGGTAGCACTGTTCAACCATTGTATATTTGATCTTAACTCTAAGGCACCGTCTATTGATACTCCACTCCACGGATTTCTGCCATTTAAGCACATCGATCATCTGCATCCTGATGCTGCCATCGCCATAGCAGCAGCAAAAGACGGCAAAAAGATCACCGAAGATTTATTTGGTGGAAGCATCGGTTGGGTGGATTGGCAACGACCCGGCTTCGACTTGGGTCTGAAGCTCAGATCATGCCTGGAAGATAGTCTTGCCCAGGGGATCCAACTTAAAGGCATCATGTTGGGTTCCCATGGATTATTTACCTGGGGAGATACTTCGTATGAGAGTTATATCAATACCCTGGAGGTGATAGAGGCTTGTGCCATATATTTAGAAAATAACATGGGCCATCCCCGGCCTGTCTTTGGAGGCATGAAAATGCACTCGCTGAATGGGATCGACCGACATACACAGGCGGCGGCTATCGCTCCCATCCTTCGGGGACTCTGTTCGTCACACAAACCCATGATAGGTCACTATTCGGATGATGCCAGAATACTTGAATTTGTCAACTCCCATGATTTGGAAAGGCTAGCCCCGATGGGAACTTCCTGCCCTGATCATTTTCTGCGCACCAAAATAAGCCCCCTCATATTGCCATTGGCACCGGATGCAGACCTCACTAACCCTGAAGAGATAAAAAAAGAATTATTGCCTGGTTTTGAGGAATATCGCAACATGTATGCGGCATATTATCATGCCTGTGCTCATGTAGATAGCCCTGCTATGAGGGACCCCAATCCTGTGGTGTTATTATATCCGGGCATCGGTATGTTTACATTTGCTAAAGACAAAACCACTGCCCGGCTTGCCAGCGAGTATTATATCAATGCTGTTAACGTGATGAAGGGGGCTGAGGCAGTCTCAGCGTATACGGCACTGCCTCGCCAGGAAGCATTTGATATCGAATACTGGCTTTTGGAAGAGGCCAAATTGAAACGGATGCCTAAACCAAAAGCCTTGTCAGGCAAAATAGCCTTAATCACCGGATCGGCAGGAGGTATTGGCAAAGCGATTGCCAAAAAATTTGCCGAAGAAGGGGCTTGTATATTACTTAATGATATCCATTCCGGTAGATTGGATGAAACAAAAGAGGAATTTGTCAAACTTTTTGGCAAAGATGTGATCGATGCCACCCTGATGGATGTCACCAGCGAAGCATCTATTGAGCTGGCATTTGAACAGTTGGCTTTAAAATTTGGAGGCATCGATATCATCGTCAACAATGCTGGCATCAGTCTCTCTAAGTCAATCACTGATCACACAGTAAAAGACTGGGATAAAATCTATGATATCCTGGTGAAAGGCCAGTTTTTGGTATCCAAAGAAGCGATTAAGGTCATGAAAAAGCAAAATATTGGTGGAGACATCCTCAATATCGTGTCTAAAAATGCCGTCGTAGCAGGGCCAAACAATTCTGCATACGGATCTGCTAAATCAGCGCAGGGCCATCTCTCCCGTCTACTCGCTGCAGAATTAGGACCGGACAGAATCAGAGTCAATATGATCAATCCAGATGCTGTAATCGCTGGCAGCAATATCTGGTCGGGTGGTTGGGCTGAAGGACGGGCGAAGGCTTATGGCATTACAGTAGAAGAACTGCCTGCCTACTATGCCAAGCGCACCTTACTCAATGAAATCATCCTGCCGGAGGATATAGCCAATGCAGCCTTTGCTTTTGTAAGCGGTCTGCTCAATAAAACTACTGGTAATGCCCTGAATGTAGATGGAGGCATTGCTATGGGCTTTTATCGTTGAATAAGTTTTTTTGCTGAGAATCTGACTGTTTCATAAGCAGTTTTGTCTTCCCTGCAAAATTGCGCGGAGTTACCTTATTATTGATAATTCACAAAGTGGTTCCAGACGGCCTCTGCCACCTCTGCCATAATCCTGTCATTGGTAGCCTCATTTTCTGATGACTGGGTCACAAAAACCGCCAGTGATATTTTTTTGCCATTGGGTAGTACCATGATGCCAATGTCATTGGATGCTGCAGTGATGCCTTGATCATTGGTGCCGGAGTATCCGGTTTTATGACCCACGATGGCATCATGAGGAAGAAGTCCTTTTAGTTTATTAGGTCCCGTGGTGGTCTTTACCATGGTATTCCAAAGAAAATTCTTTGTAGTCGGAGATAGGATGAGCTTATTGTCGAATATTTTTAATGCTTCGATCGCTGCTGTCGGAGTGGTCCAGTTGGCAAATTGGGCTTTATACTTTTTATGCATTTGCTCTTCAGTGGCTTTGATAGCTATATCCTTGATGCCAAGAGAATGAATATATTTGTTGACTTTGGCAGGACCACCTATCAACCTGAACAAGATATCACAACCATTATTATCACTTTGGGCAACGGTATAGGTGAGGATTTCACGAAGTGGAAGATAGAGCTCACCGTTAGGATATTTATCGCGTAATGGGCTCCAGGTATCAGGCAATAAATCTTTCTTCGATATCCAAATTTTTTGATCTATGTCCCATTTTCCACGATCTACCTGATTCAAGACCGCCAAGGCTAAATGAAATTTATATACACTTTGCATTGGATAGTGTATATGATCATTATACGTGATGGTGCCCTCCTGTTCCAATGCTTGAATGGCAAATCCTATGGTCGCTTTTTTATCCTGGCAGATAAGGACTAATTGATTGAGCAAAAGATCATCCTGTCCCAGACTATAAGTGGTGCATAAAGATATCAGAAAAATAGTGGTGAAGATAGATTTCATCAATGTGAAGATAGAATCACCAACAAATATAATGATAGGTTTTGAAGGTTAATATTCGAATGTTGTTCGAGAGAGGCTTATCCATATCAGTGTGGAGATGCCAAACTTAAAATTTTCAATCGTGTCAGCTGGTTATAATTTATAATTGCCAATCTGTTTTTCACTTTCTCTGAGTTTGGCATTTTGCTGTCTATATTTGAAGATGCCTACGATGAGAATGATTAAAGCGATGACCCCAAAACCAACCTCCAGTATCAATCCGTATTGAACCCTGAGCAATTGGTTGATGCTTAGTCCTGCTACATAAAAATATAAGGCAGTTCTTATGAAAGCCAGCAATGTAGTATCGTTGGCCATAGTAGTCCGTTCAATGGCCAATCGTTCTCTCAGGATGAGGTCTTTATTTTGAAGGTTTAGTTGTTTGTCTTCCATGTTATTAAGTGCAAATTACATTGAAATAATTTTATAAATCGATAGCTTCTCCTTTGTATTAATCTTTAAAAGAGCAATTTGCACTACAAAGTTTTAATTCAAGCCGGATAAGACAGTAAAGTGGTATGTAACTTTTGTAACCATCAGCTCGTACTGAAAAGCTCAATTTTGCACTTCAAATAAATATAATGGAGATTCTTGGATTTTTTTTAGCAGCTATCGTAGGTGTTTCTTTGGGACTGATTGGAAGTGGAGGCTCTATTTTGACGGTGCCTATTCTTGTATATATTTTAGCAGTATCTCCGGTGTTGGCTACAGCTTATTCTTTGTTTATCGTAGGAGTCACCGCCCTGGTAGGTGGGATACAGAGTGCCTTTCACAAAAAAGTAGATTTTAAAACTGTTATTATATTTGGGATTCCCTCTATAATCGCTGTGTTCGTGACCAGGATGTGGATAGTCCCTCTGATCCCGAAAGAACTCTTTTCAATAGGTTCCTTTATGGTCACTAAGTCGGTGGCATTGATGTTGCTTTTTGCTTTGGTCATGGTACTGGCTTCGATCAGCATGATTAAGCCTGGCAAAAGCGAACCAGAATCTGATGAACCTGTGGCTATGAAATATAATTATCCTATGATATTATTGGAGGGTGCCCTGGTAGGTTTGCTCACAGGTTTGGTAGGAGCAGGCGGAGGATTTCTCATCATCCCTGCTTTAGTGATACTAGCTAAGATGCCTATGAAACTGGCGGTGGGTACCTCCTTGTTTATTATAGCAGCTAAGTCCCTCATCGGATTTATTGGCGATCTGCAAGGCAGTGAAGTTATTGACTGGAGGCTTCTGGGAGGATTTACCGTTTTTGCAGCTGCAGGCATATTTATCGGTATCTATTTGTCAAAAAAAATACACGGAGATAAACTGAAGAAATCCTTTGGATGGTTTGTGCTCGTCATGGGCATTTACATTTTTGTGAAGGAAATCTACTTTCCTACGCTCGGTGGTCATTAAGCCAGAAAAAACATTTGTTATTCTGTGCAACAAATGTTACCAAAACGGGCTGAAAGTCCAGGCATCTTTGCACATTCATTAACTAAAAAAATTAAAAGATAACTATGTATTTTCAACACATTTATGACAAAAGTCTGGCGCAAGCCAGTTATTTTATCGGGTGTCAAAAAGCGGGTGTAGCCGCTGTGATTGATGCAAAAAGGGATGTAGACACCTATATTGAAATCGCCAAGGCCAATAATATGAAGATAACTCATATTTTCGAGACACATATTCATGCTGATTTTCTGGCGGGGTCCCGGGAGCTAGCTCAGCTTACAGGAGCTGACTTATACCTGAGTGATGAAGGTGGTGAAGGATGGCAATATCAGTTTCCACATGTTGGTTTGAAGGATGGTGATAAAATCAAAATAGGTAATCTCACGATGGAAGTCTTGCATACACCGGGCCATACGCCTGAGAGTGTAAGCTTCTTACTGACTGATAATCCGGCCAGTAATAAACCAGTCATGCTCTTTACAGGTGATTTTGTTTTTGTCGGGGATGTAGGAAGACCTGACTTGCTCGAAAAGGCAGCAGGAATCACAGGCACCTCAGCTGTAGGCGCGCATCAGATGTATGATTCAATTAGAAAATTTAATGCCCTGGAAGATTATATACAGGTATGGCCAGGTCATGGCGCCGGCAGTGCTTGTGGCAAGGCATTAGGCTCTGTACCCAGCACTACAGTGGGTTATGAAAAAGCCAGAAACTGGGCTTTCCAATATGCAGATGATGAAACCGGATTTGTCCAGTATTTATTAGCTGATCAGCCTGAACCGCCCAAGTATTTTGCCATGATGAAACATCTTAACAAGGTAGATCGTCCTTTGCTTACTTCGGTACCGGTATTAAGTAAACTTTCAGCGGATGAATTAAAGGCAGCATTGGCTAAGGATATAAAATTGATAGATGCCCGCAGTAAATCTGATTTTGCAAATGCGTTTATCCCAGGCAGTATCAATATACAAGGCAATAATTCTTTTGCTACCTGGGCGGGTTGGTTTATCAAGTATGATGAACCCTTTATGCTGTTGGCGGACGAAAGCCAACTCGATGATCTCACCAGAAAACTCATGCGCATAGGCTTGGATAATATTTATGGTTATGTACCGTCTACTTCCATTTGGACTGAGGCTGGGGGTACCCTTCAAAAAGCAAATATGATTACTATTGAGGAAGCCAAACAGTTGATACATAATAATGGTGTCCAGGTAGTAGACTTGAGAGGTGCTGCTGAGTTTAATGCAGGACATATCTCCAAAGCAGAGAATATTTTTGTCGGTACGCTTCCTGAAAATTTAGAAAAGATTAAAAAGGACAGAAAGGTCATCATCCATTGCCAGGGAGGGGACAGGTCGTCCATCGCTTACTCCCTATTGGTAAAAAAAGGATATACTAATCTGGTAAACTTTTCCGGAGGAATCAATGAATGGGTAAATGCAGCTGAAGCTGTTGTTTCATAATAGTTGAAAAGGTAGAGGTTGCCTTTTCCGGCAACCTCTTTTTCTGGAACCACATAAATAAATACGAAGTATAAAATTTGATAAACTCGTCTACCATGGATGAAAAGTTAAAAATATTGATTCCTACAGATTTCTCTGTGCAGGCAGAATATGCCTACTTAATGGTAAGAAAACTTGCGGAAAAAACCCCTGTAGAAATACATTTTCTTCATGTACTCAATGCACCTGATTCGGTCACCATGGACAGTAACGAAAACATACAATCTTGTGACGATATAGACATTCAATACCTGGTTCATCAAAAGGATATTGCTAATCGGAAGCTGGATAATCTCCATGTGCTCTATAGCAATGAAATTCATACCCATTTTGTATTAGGCAAACTTATAGATAGCATTTTGAGTTTTGCGGAGTCGCATGAGTTTGATTTGATCGTCATGGGCACGAAAGGCGCTTGGGGCTTAAAAGAAAAACTGTCTGGTTCTGAGACCCAAATAGTCGCGCGCAATTCAAGGATTCCCCTGCTTTCTTTAATGTGTGACCGGTCTGACCTTAATATTCAAAATATTCTGTTGGTGCACAATTTTAATCACCCGGAAAAGGAAGATCTTCAATTTTTACATAAAATAATTAAGGCATTCGATACCAGGATTCACCTGCTCCAGATTACTTCAAAAAATGTAACTGAGGTGCCTAATAATGTGATGGAGAATATGAACACTTTTGCGGCACTGAATGATATAGGCAATTATGCTTGTCATACCATCAGTGATGAGGATGTGGAAGATGGTGTCATTCATTTTAATGAGCAGAATAATATGGATATAGTTTGTATAGGCACTCATGGCAAAGGTGGACTGTTTCACCACAGTGCGACCGAAAAACTGATCAATCATCTTTTTAAGCCTATCATTTCATTTCATTTAAAATAATATCATTTAAAAATAATGGGAGAATTTATTACACAATCATGGTCATGGTGGTTTTCAGGAACTATGATAGCTGCTATCATGTTTTTTCTTTTATACTTTGGCCAGGCGTTTGGGTTCTCTTCAAACCTGAGGACAATATGCGCCGCAGTCGGATTAGGCAAAAAAGTCAAATTTTTTAATTTTAATTGGCGCAGCCAGACTTGGAATTTGGTCTTTTTGGTTGGAGCTATTTTAGGTGGATTTGTGTCAAAACAATTTCTGTCCGGTAAAAATGAGGTGATTAAAATTTCGGAGGCGACTATCTATAATCTGAACGAATTAGGTATGGCAGCCCCTTCTTCTTTTCAACCTGATGAGCTGTTTGGTTTAAAAGCCATCACTTCGATCAAAGGGTTTTTGGTTTTGGCGTTGGGAGGGTTGATGGTTGGATTTGGTGCAAGATATGCAGGTGGGTGTACATCGGGACATGCTATTAGCGGACTATCTGATTTGCAGGGGCCTTCCTTAATCGCAGTTGTTGGTTTTTTTATTGGAGGATTGATAATGACTTTTTTGATTCTCCCTTTAATTTTTTAATCAAATGAAATTATTAAAATTTTTATTGCTTGGTATTGTATTTGGAATAGTGATGGCCAAGTCAGAAGTAATATCCTGGTATAGAATTCAGGAAATGTTTCGCTTTCAATCTTTTCATATGTATGGCATTATTGGAACTGCTGTCATTTTAGGAGTGATGGGCGTCTATTTAATAAAAAAGTTTGAACTAAGGGATTATCATGGCAATCCTATTACTTTTTATCCCAAAGAAAAATCAATCATTCGATACCTGATTGGAGGCACTATCTTTGGTTTAGGATGGGCTTTGAGTGGAGCATGCCCTGGTCCTATGGTTGTTAATATAGGATATGGTTTTTTGTCCATGGCTATTGTTTTTCTGTTTTCTGTTGTAGGTACCTTTTTATATGGATATTTCAGAGAAAATCTGCCTCACTAAAGTATATTAGAGAAACCCTTAAGGTAAAAGGAAGATTTTAAAAGGAAACGAAATAAATTGCCTTGAAAGCAATAAATCAGGATGTTTTCCCTATAAACTATAAATACGAATGCAGTGTGTTAATAGCATGCTCTTATACCATTGATTTTTTATGCAGCATATATACAAACTTATAATCACCTTGATTGGACTGATCGGATATCCAACTCTGTGGGGCCAGCATCAGGAAATTTTAGAAAAACCGGCTTTATATCAAAACGAACAAATTAAAGTGGAGGATTCTACTTCACTATGGTCGGCATTTAAAAGAGGTCAGGTCAATGGTCACTTTCGGTATTTTTTTATGAGTACCCAAAATAAAAGTGACTATTCAGATTATTATGCTCATGCTGCCGGTGGGGGCTTGCGATTTAAAACGGCTCAATTTCATAAATTTCAGTTTACGCTCAGCGGCTTTTATACATTTAACGTTGGTTCCTCTGATCTGGGAAAACAAGACTCAGCTACAGGTCAATCTAATAGATATGAAATCGGGCTGTTTGATATTCAGGATCCTTATAACAAAAAAGATATTTCCAGGCTGGAAGAATTTAATCTGACATATTTCTATAAAAAATCCTCTATTATATTTGGGAGGCAATTAATAAATACTCCCTTTATTAATTTACAAGACGGAAGGATGCGAGCTACCGGTGTTGAAGGGCTATGGTTTGAATTAAATGATATTAAAAATACTACACTGGAAGGAGGTTGGCTATATAGCATTTCTCCCAGATCTACTACCAAATGGTTTGATATTGGAAAATCCATGGCCATTTATCCGGTTGGAGTAAATCCTGACGGTACAAAATCTCAGTATATCAATAACCTAAGCAGTGCAGGCGTTTTCATGTTGGGTATGCACTTTAAAATCAAAAAGCATCTTGAAATACAAGCATGGAATCTATATACTCAAAATATATTTAACTCCTTATTGTTGCAAGCCGATTGGCGGTTTCCTTTAAAGAACCAAAGTGCCCTTACCCTTGCTGGACAATTTGTCAGAGAAGATGCAATCGGCCACGGAGGCAATGAAGACAACTCAAAAACCTATATGGCGAAGGATGCCAAAGCAGTGACCTTTGGAGCTAAAGTGGGTTGGAAAAATAAAGCTTGGGAGGCAAGCCTAAATTATAACCGCATTACCTCAGCTGGTCGCTATTTGATTCCAAGAGAGTGGGGCAGAGACCCTTTTTTTACTTTTATGCCGCGAGAGCGAAATGAAGGCTTGGGCGATACGCACGCTTTTATGAGCAAGATTAATCACAATTTCCAAAAATCAAACTTTAAAACATCCTTGGCTTTGGGGTATTTCAAATTGCCAGATGTTAAAAGTTATCGTTTAAATAAATATGGCTTACCTTCATATGCTCAGATAAATGGTGATATGAGATATATCTTTGATCATTCATTAAAGGGATTGGAACTTCAGATTTTAGTTGTTGGAAAACTCAAAGTAGGCGACACCTATGGGATTGGGAAATATGAAATTAATAAAGTGGATATGATGCAATATAATGTAGTTTTAAACTATCGTTTTTAGATATTATGATTATTAAAAATATCTTTGCTTCCATTTTTGAGCCTTCCCTGGTGGAAGAAATTTATCAGTATGGAGAGGTGAGGCATTATAAGGAAGGAGAGATTATTATAGAGTATGGCAAGATTATCAGAATCATGCCTATCGTCGTCGAAGGAACTATTAAAGTATTTAGCAGAGATGACTCAGGTAAAGAAATCTTACTGTATTATTTGAGCTCTAATGACAGTTGTTCTTTTGCATACAGTTGTTGTATGGAGGCTAAAAAAAGTGAAATCAAAGCTATTGCTGATGAAGATGTCGAGTTAATAGCCATTCCGCATCAAAAACTTGAGGAATGGCTGTGTAAATATCCTACCTGGAAGCGATATATAATGCAAAGCTTTAATGTTAGATTTTTGGAGCTTTTAAAATCTATCGAGAGTATAGCATTCCATAAGTTAGACGAAAGGTTAGTAGCCTATCTGAAGGAAAAACAACGTATCACTGGATCGAGTGTCATTAAAGTCTCTCATTATCTCATAGCCGATGACTTAGCTACTTCGCGTGTCGTTATTTCCAGACTGCTTAAGCAGCTGGAAAATGATGAGAAAATATTATTGTATAGAAACGAAATCAAGCTGTTGAATTCGTTTGGATGATGAGAATTGCTAACGAGAGCCTTACTTGTCCCAATAAGGTGATGGATTTTATTTCCGCACTTAGCTGCCTTAGATAAGCCATTATAGTAAGACTAATCGCACGACCTGCGCTCAACTTTACTTTGTCCCATAGATATAAAATATTTTAGTAGTGGAACAAATGAGGCAAAGGCATTTTTAATGTCAGTGTCTTTATAATTCAAGGTATTGTATTAATTTTAGTGATGAAATTATTTTCTTTCATTGCTTCACGTTACAAGCTTATTTTTCTTATTTTTTTCTGTTGTACTCTGTTTTATGAGACTGGAGCGCAGAACCCACCACGTGAAATCTCTGCCACCAGTTTTACTTGTATAGTCAATCAAATACCCCTGAAGCTCAATTATTTTTCATCTCCGGCTTTGGATTTATCGGATAAAAAGATAAACCGTCTGGTCATTGTCATTCACGGCAATAGCCGTAATCCTTACACTTATCATCAGAATATGAAGATCGCTGCGGCCAAAGCGAAGGCTACGGATCGAACCTTGATCATGACCCCCGGGTTAGTGATGGAGCGGGATTTTAATGGCAATGAGGATCTATTGACTGAAGATCATATTTTTTGGACTAGTAATGGATGGAAACAAGGAGATACTTCTATCATGCACTCAACTCAACACCCGAGAGAGGCACAAATAAGCTCTTTTGAAATCATGGATAGCCTTATTTTGCGTATACTGAGTTCGGGACATTTTCCGAATATCAGGCATATCATTGTGGCGGGCAATTCTGCCGGAGGACAATATGTCAACAGGTACTGTGCAGGCAATCTGATTCATGATAAAGTGAAGAAATTGTATGGTATCGAGATTAAATACCTGGTGGCAGCACCTTCCACTTATACCTATCTTACTCCGGAGAGGCCTGTTTTAAATACCCCAGGTCGGTTTTCTATTCCAGCAGATACCAGTTGCAATGCTGGCTATGACATCTATAAGTATGGGCTTGTCGGATTTAATGAATACATGAATCGTACAGGCGCCGACAGATATAAATCTCAGTTAGCTGATCGCAAAGTTGCTTATTTCGTTGGAGCACTTGACAACGACCCCAACGACAGCTCCATGGATCGCACCTGTCCGGCGCTACTTCAAGGTCTTCAGAGAAGGGAAAGGGCTGTGCTTTTTATGGATTATCTGCAACACATATATGGCAAAAGGTGGAAACTAACTATCGTCGAGGGATCAGCACATGATCATGCTAAAATGTTTGCTTCCAAAGAAGGTATGAAGTGGATATTCAAGAGTTAATGTTCAAATTCTTTTTGAAAAAATTTAGTCATATGAGGTATACTATCAGCTTTCTGTTTCTAATAATTTTGATTTCCTGCCAGGATCATGTAAAACCTGACAACAAATTAGTTACACCCTTTAGACCCAATATATTGTGGCTGGTGACAGAAGACCTTAGCCCGGTGATTCCACCTTTTGGCGATTCAACGATCACCACACCTGTATTGAGCAGGTTGGCAGCAGAAGGTGTACGATATCCAAATTGTTTTAGCCCGTCAGGAGTATGTGCACCCAGTAGGGCAGCGCTCTCGATGGGTATGTATCCCACGCACATAGGGGCTATGCATATGCGCACCGGGTTTTGGGCCGGCGGCAGACCTTCAAAAGCACAGTCAGAAACACAACGAAAATCTTTTCCTCCTGGTTTGCCATACTACGAAGCTATGCCACCAGCAGATGCAAGAATGCACAGTGAGTATATGAGAATGCAAGGCTATTACTGTACAAACAGGGCTAAGCAAGATTATCAGTTTGTTGCACCGGTCACCGCATGGGATGAGTGTGGCCGGGAGGCACATTGGCGAAACCGACAGCCCGGTCAGCCATTTTTCTCCATTTTCAATTTTGAAGTCACTCACGAGTCGCAGATTTGGGTCAAAGCCAGTGATTCCTTGTGGATTGATTCAAATCAACAAGTTATAGTGCCTCCCTACCTACCCAATACTCCGGTTGCAATGAAGGATATCAGGCGGATGTATTCCAATGTAAAGCAGATGGATGATCAGGTCGGCAAAATACTTGCCCAATTGGAAGCTGATGGCTTATTGGATAGTACGATCATATTTTGGTATCCAGATCATGGGGGACCTTTACCCAGACAAAAACGCTTGTGTTATGATTCCGGTCTGAAAGTGCCTTTGATCATTCGATATCCTGACCATTGGAAGGCAGGTACCATCGACAGCCAGTTGATCAGTTTTATAGATTTTCTCCCAACTATACTGTCCATGACCGGAGTAGATCCTCCCAAGAATATCGATGGTAGAAGTTTCGCCGGATCCCATGTCGCCAGTGAAAAAAGACAATATATTCATGCGGCAGCAGATCGGTTTGACGAGCGATATGATATGATTAGGGCTGTTAGAGATCAAAGATTTAAGTATTTGCGCAATTTTTCACCAGAAAAAGGATATTATCTCCCTGTAGCTTATCGCGAACAAATGCCCATCATGCAAGAGCTGTTGAGGTTGCGCGATGCACATGCATTAAATGAATACCAGGCTCAATGGTTTAGGCCAAAGAAACCCGCCGAAGAACTTTTTGATACTCAGGCTGATCCTTATGAGTTGCACAATCTTACCGCGGATCCGACCTATGAAAAAAAACTGGCCGAGCTTAGAAATGAATGCGATCGATGGATGCAAGCGATGGATGACAAAGGATTGATGGAGGAAAAAGATTATATCAAATCAATATGGCATGGAGATCAACAACCAACGACTGCTGTGCCATCAATGGTCAAGCGCAATGGAAAGATCTCTATGGCGTCCGAAACTCCGGGCGCATCGATTGGTTATAAAATTTTACATCATGAGCAAAATGCTAAATCCTGGTCCATTTATACTCAGCCAATTCCCATCAATCAGGGCGATACCATCATAGCCATAGCACATCGTATTGGTTATCTGCCAAGCGAAGAAAAAAGATTAACACTGGATATTATTCAATGATTGCCTCGCCTGATCGATAGCTTGATTAAACTCGGCACCCTGACCAGCTGCAGTAGCACAGGATTGAACATCATCAGCTTTGTTTAAATAATTAGTGCCGGCAGTTTTATAAGCAGCACAGTTTGCAGGCGTGGGATTTTGACCATAAGCTGAGGCAGCTTGAGTCAATGCACTGGTTTCTGCGGACAATTCTTGCTGCCAACTAAAATTTTTGGCGCAAGTAGCATTGTTGCTTTTGGAGCAGTTCACGTGTGCCAAAGCCATAGCTAAAAACAAAATATAATAAATCCAGGTTTTCATCTTTTTGGAATTTTATGATTTAATAGGCGCACCTTGGTTGATTCCTCTTACATCTAAAGCTTATTTAACAGGTATTAGTATACTGCTGGGAAACTCTTTTATTTTATCTCTGGCACTGAACTGTTTGTGAAAGGTAAAATGTATCTTTATAGGATCCAATTTTATTAAATATTACAGCATGCGATTAGATCCTCAGCAGATCCAATTTTATAACGAAAGCTATTTAAATGCTCACAGTCTTCATTTTGAATTTTTCAAAAAAACGCACTCATCTTCAGAAGTGATTATTCAAAAACTGATTGACTTTCAGGTGGCCATTCCAAGCTGGGCACTTGGCACCGGAGGTACAAGGTTTGGGAGATTTTCAGGAGGAGGTGAGCCTCGTAATCTCGAAGAAAAAATAGAAGATGTAGGTTTGATTCATGCTTTGAATCAATCCAGTGGCGCGATATCCCTGCACATACCCTGGGACATACCTGAAGATGCTGACAAAGTCAAGTCGTTAGCAGCATCTTATAATCTGAGTTTTGACGCAGTCAATTCCAATACCTTCCAGGATCAACCAGGGCAGGTATTGAGTTATAAATTTGGATCTTTACAACATACAGATAAAGCTACCCGGAGACAGGCCATTGACCATAATATTGAGGTCATCCGACATGGGGTTGCACTTGGATCCAAGTCTATCACGGTATGGTTGTCGGATGGATCTTGTTTTCCCGGACAATTAAATTTTAGAGAGGCCTTTCAAAGGACATTGGACGGATTGTCTCAGATATATAGTCATCTTCCTGTTGATTGGAAGATGTTTGTAGAATATAAAGCATACGAACCAAATTTTTATTCGATGACGGTAGGGGACTGGGGCCAGTCTTTATTATATGCTCAAAAACTGGGAGAACAAGCCTACACCTTAGTCGATCTCGGACATCATCTGCCCAATGCCAATATAGAACAGATCGTATCCCTCCTGCTCATGGAAAAAAAATTAGGGGGCTTTCATTTCAATGACAGCAAATACGGTGATGATGATCTTACTGTGGGTAGTATCAAACCATATCAATTATTCCTCATTTTTAATGAATTGGTTGAAGGCATGGATAACCGGCAGATGAATCATGCCACAGACCTGGGATGGATGATCGATGCTTCGCATAATGTAAAAGATCCGCTGGAAGATTTGTTACAATCTGTTGAGGCCATCATGCAAGCTTATGCCAAAGCCCTGTTGATAGATACGCATGCTTTGAAAGCAGCTCAGTGGAATAATGATGTAAGCCTTTGCGAAGAAATCCTTAAAGACGCCTACCAAACCGATGTAAGAACATTGGTCGCTGAAGCGCGTTTGAGGTCGGGAGCAGCACTCGAACCGATTAAATTGTATAGATCAGTCGGCGGACGCTCTATCCTGGTGAAAGAAAGAGGGTCTAATACAGTTGCTACCGGCCTTTAAAGTGTCCACCAATTTGAATCAGATCAGGTATTGTTAGATGAGTGCTCACATAGCCATATTAGATATAGGTAAGACCAATAAAAAACTATTGGTCTTTGATGAAGATTATCAATTGGTCTTTGAGCTTGCAGACCAATTAGCTGAAACGGTGGATGAAGATGGTTTTCCCTGTGAAGATATTGCAGCCTTAAGTTTATGGTGCAAAACCCGAATCGAGGAGATACTCATTCATCCGGAATTTAATATCACGGCAATCCAATTTTCAGGGTATGGCGCAAGTTTTGTTCATTTGGATAAAATCACCCATATTCCGACCTTGCCTTTATACAATTATTTAAAGCCATTAGACAGATCGATCACAGATCAATTTTATGCCTCTTATGGTGAACCAAATGTGCTTGCACTGCAGACTTGTTCACCATCGCTCGGCATGCTCAATTCTGGTCTTCAATTGTATAGGCTTAAACATAGTCGTGCAGCATTGTTTGCCACGATTGGTACAGCATTGCATTTACCGCAATACCTGAGTTTTCTTTTTACCAATCATCCTGTCACGGAAATGACCAGCATAGGCTGTCATACGATGTTGTGGAATTATGCAGATCACGATTATCATTCCTGGGTCTACAAGGAAAACCTGGATCACCTTTTTCCAGCGATCCATTCCTCTACAGAAGTATTTTCCATCAAAATTGATCAAAAAGAAATTAATGTTGGTATAGGGCTGCATGATAGTTCCGCGGCATTGATTCCATACCTCGCTTCCATTCAAGAGCCATTTATATTTTTATCTACCGGTACCTGGTGCATCGCCATGAATCCATTTATGAAAAATCCACTCACTGCCTACCAGCTCAGACAGGATACTTTATGTTATATCAGTTATCAAGGACAATATGTCAAGGCTTCCCGATTATTTCTTGGCCATGAACACCAGGTGCAATTGGATAGACTTTGTGTGCATTTTGGAGTGAACCCAACTTATATCGATAGCATCTCTTATGATCCAGGATATTTAAATTATTCAGGTCTGCATTCGGATCTATCCCATTACGGATCCAATGGATTGATGGAGTGTGGTTTTGATAAAAGATACGTGTTTGAAATCGATGATTTCGATACGGCATACCATGTCTTGATTCATGACCTGGTCAGACTGCAAAAAAGATCAATCCTGTTGGTGCAGGATCAACATATAAAATCCATATATGTTGATGGTGGCTTTGCAAAAAATAAAATCTTTATGAAAATGCTGGCAATGGCTTTTCACGAACTGGAGGTTTATAGTGCCTCTGCTTCGCAAGCATCAGCATTGGGGGCAGCGATGTCGATTCATACTAGCTGGAATAATAAGTCTTTACTTCATGATGTTGTTCATTCTGAGTTGGTCAGGTATGAATGACTGTGAGCTTAAACTATCTACTGTATATGAATTAATTTTCTACATTTGTCTTCAGATTTCGGATTTATTTAATAGTATACCCTGCTCATGCTTAAAGTCCTATTTGTATTGGGCACAAGACCTGAAGTAATTAAGTTTGCCCCTGTAATACGGCATATGCAGGAGGATGATTTTTTTTTGCCCATCGTGTGTTTTACCGGGCAGCACAAAGAAATGTTATATCAAACGGCTGACTTTTTTAGAATCAAGCCTGATTATA